>ENA-OQLI01000194-OQLI01000194.1-human-gut-metagenome-genome-assembly--contig:-NODE-194-length-89723-cov-12.568496_pt1 | contig 89723 bp, 77 predicted proteins | sample MGYA00242805_ERZ504812 | MGnify/ENA primary metagenome ERZ504812 (study PRJEB26092, sample SAMD00036430) | human gut metagenome | host: Homo sapiens | study: EMG produced TPA metagenomics assembly of... | reverse complement strand
ATCACAGGAATCTCTACATCATCCACGAAGTTGAAATAGATTTTTACCTTCTGTACCCGCTTGCCGCTGGATTTGTCCGGTGGAAACACCTCAATTTTCTTGATATACTCATTGACTATCGTAGGTGTCAATTTCTGCACATCCACATACTTCTGTGTCAGGGCTACAAAGGCATCCACATCTGCACTCATGGTTTCCTGCGTTTCCAGCCATTCTTCCGTCACTTCGATTTCGAGTTTTAACCGCTCCTGCACCCTGTCCCACTGAGCCTGTGATACAATAGCATCCTGCGTATCCGGCAGGATGAACATATCCTCCGGGGAATTGGGAATCCGCTGTTTCAGCTTATAGGATTTGGAATAGATCTTGAAATTACAGGTACAGCCTGTGTATTCCATCCGTTCCAGAATACCAGCAACGGATTGTCCAGCCCAATGATACGGTCTTTCCGGCATCGGTTTTCCTTTGCGCTGGGCATACAGGGCTTTTGTCGTCAGGACTTTTTGATCTTCCAAAATTCTGGCTATGGCATCCGGTCCTTTTCCTGAAACAGTCAGGTCAAAGATATATTTGACGATAGGAGCTGCATCTTCGTCCAAAATCCAATGATCTTTGTCCGCAGGGTCACAACGGTAGCCGTAGGGCGGCTTGCCCATGTGCTTGCCGCTGATTCCTCTTTGGTGGAGACTAACACGGACTTTCTTGCTGGTATCACGGGGATACCATTCATTGAACAGATTTCGGATTGCAGCCATACCCTCGCTGTCGCCCCGTTCACTGTCCACCCCGTCATTGACGGCGATAAATCGCACATCATAGCTGGGGAAGATAATGTCTGTGTACTGTCCAACAGTCAGGTAATCACGCCCGAAGCGGCTCAGGTCTTTGACCAGCCAGCAGCCGACAAGTCCCTGCTTTACAGGGTCGAAGCCCTCCTGTACGCCGGGACGATTGAAGTTCGTCCCGGTATAGCCGTCATCCACCAGAATTTTCAGGTTGGTGTACCCATGTTCTTTTGCGTATCTGGTTAAAAACTCTCTCTGAAAACTTGTAAAAATGCAAGTCCGGGACGGCAGTGTTCACACAAAATTGGTTGATATTGTTCCGTAAATAGAATATAATTGAAGCTACTATGAATCAGGAGGGACGATACAGAAATGAAATACCTGTCTACATTTGAAGTTGCCGAGAAATGGGGGATCTCTCCCCGGAGAGTTGGTATCCTCTGCAACAATGACCGCATACCGGGCGCACAGCGGGCAGGAAGCCGCTGGATCATCCCGGCAGACGCTGAGAAACCGACCGATGCCCGCATCAAAAGCGGAAAATATATCAAGCAGAAAGCTGACAGACAGAAGGAAGCATAATGGCAGATACTTATTTACCTGCCGATGTCCGAAAAAGAATCATTGATGTAATGAGAGAACGTAAGTTGACACAGCGAGAGCTGGCACTTCGGATTGACGTGAACGAAAGTACAATCAGCCGCTTCCTCAGCGGAAAGACTGAGAAGCTGAGCGAAGAAAGCGTTATCCGTATCGCCAGAGTGTTCAATGTCTCCACGGATTTTATCTTGGGTACTACCGTAATCCCGGACAAAAAGAACTACGATATTTCAGAACTAGGGTTATCTGTTGAAGCTGCAAAGAACCTTTATACCGGAAAAGTCAACAATGATGTTGTCAACCGTCTATTAGAAAATCCCCGTTTCGCCACGGTTACTTATATGATTGCACAGCATTTGGATGATACCCTTGCAGGTGGATATGCCGCACAAAACCAGATGTTTGCTACCGTTGGCTCTCTGCTGCTGGGACAGAATCAAACTCCCGAAGCAGTACAGGCCGCAAGAACCGCCAATGCTATGAAAGTTCCCACTTATCAGGCAGACCAGACCACGATTCAAAACACTTTTATGACAGTGGTTAAGGAAATCAAAAAGGAAGCAGGCAGCGATTTAGCCGCAGCAAGGGCAATATAGCTGATTCCAGAGTGCAGAATCCGGAGCAGATTTACATTGCAAAGGAAACCCACGAAGAAATCCATACGGCTCTGCAAATGATTGAGGCACGAGAGAAAGCCTACCTCTGGTATCGCTTTGGCTTTGCAGATGATATACTCCATCCCCTGAATGAAACTGCGGACCACTTCCACCTGTCAGAGAGCAGAGCGAAGTCCACGGAAAAGCTGGCTTTGGATAACTTCTGGCTGGAGCTGCCGTGGTGGTATTGATTGAGTATAAATGAGATATTTTACAACACGAGGTTATTTTGATGAAATATAAAATTGCAATCTGCGACGATTCGGATGCAGACAGAGAATATGTTTTGAATATGGTGAACCGTTGGGCAGCGGGAGCTGGTCAGGTGGTACATACTGATACTTTCACGTCTGCTGAAAACTTCCTATTCCACTATGCTGAGGAAAGTGACTACGATATTCTGCTCCTGGATATTGAAATGGGTGATATGGACGGTGTGACGATGGCGAAGCAGCTTCGCAAGAACAACGATATTGTTCAGATCGTGTTCATCACGGGCTACTCCGACTATATCTCGGAGGGCTACGAGGTAGCTGCACTCCACTATCTGATGAAGCCTGTCAAGGAAGAAAAACTCTGTTCTGTCCTTGACCGTGCTGCTGAGAAACTGCAAAAAAATGAAACGGTATTGAATTTTGAGATCGGCGGAGAAATGCTGCGTTTGCCGATTTATCAAATTCGGTACGCTGATGTGTTTGGAAACTATGTTACAATACACGCCTTGTCTGATACGACGGTAAAAATGACCCTCGGAGAACTAGAAAAGCAGCTCGATGAACGTTTCTACCGTGTCGGGCGTTCTGCGATCATCAATCTGACGCAGATCAGCCGTGTAACCAAATCAGAAATTAAGCTCGTTGACGGAACTGCCATTCCTTTGCCCAGAGGAGCTTATGACGGTATCAATCGAGCGATTATTAACATGAGGTGAAGCAGATGGGATTATTTTCAAAGCGCATAGAAAAACAAATTGAATCCTATCAGCACGAGCTGATTGAAACGCATTATCGTGAAGTTGATAATATGTATCGACAGATTCGTGGTTGGCGGCACGATTACCGCAATCACATTCAGACGATGAAAGCCTACGCCGCCACAGAAAATTGGGAAGCTATCAAGAACTATCTTGACCTGCTGGACGAAGATTTGACTACCGTGGATACGGTTATCAAGACAGGTAATCCCATGACGGATGCGATTCTGAACTCAAAAATCTCTTTGGCAAAGTCCAAGGGTATTGCGGTGGTTGCGGATGCCCATATTCCCGTCAAGCTGAAATCCTCTGAGATTGATTTGTGCTGCATCATCGGCAATCTTTTTGACAATGCCATCGAAGCAAGTGTGAAGCTGCCGGAGGAACAACGGCTCATTCGTGTCTATATGGATATGAAGAGCACCCAACTCTATATTTCCTTCACCAACTTCACCGCAGATAAGAAGTTGAAAAAGGAAGGTAGACTTTTCCGCAGCACCAAGGGAGAAGGTCACGGCTTTGGCTTGGTGCGTATTGATGCCATTGTGGAACGGCTCGATGGCTATATCAGCCGCAATAGCGAGGACGGAGCGTTTACAACGGAAATACTGCTTCCGCAGGTATAAAATTGCAATTCATCACCTGGAAATGACGATTCGTCCCCAAAATCATCTGGGGACGAATTTTTGTGTTATCCTATGCTCAGAAAGGATGATGGTTTTATGGTTAAGGAAAAAATTCAAAAGGCCAAAAAGCCAAAATACAACACCCTCCAAAATGTAGGCTGGATGGTGAAAATAGCTTGGAAAAACGGCAAGCGTGTTCTATTATTTTGCGTCCTTACCGCTATTTTGGAAGTGCTGTTCAATTTAGTTCAGTTATACATTGCTCCGGAGGTGCTGGCACGAGTTGAGCAGAAAACTCCTTTGTGGGAACTCCTAACGACTATCGGAGTATTTACGGCGGCGCTTTTTATCGTGCACGGATTTAAAGAATATATAAGACAAAACACACTATTTCCACGAGTTGATGTGCGTTCTGCCGTCATTGCTAAAATTGCATGGAAGTGTAATGTTACTTCGTATCCAAATACATTGGATGCAAATTTCGTTAAGCTGCGTGAAAAGGCACATATGACGTGTGAGGGAAATAGTCAAGCCACCGAACACATCTGGCAGACAATCACTATGCTGCTCAAAAATGTTGGCGGGTTGATCGTTTATCTGACAATTCTTTCCCGTATAGATTTCTTGCTTCTTCTTGTTGTGATTGCTACTTGCGCTGCGGGATTCTTCGTTTCCAGATACACTAATAACTGGCGCTATGCCCATAGAGATGAAGAAGAAAACTATTTTCAAAAGAAATATTATCTGCGTACTAAGTCCGAATCTGTGGAGCTGGCGAAGGACATCCGAATCTTTGGCTTACAGAATTGGCTGAATGAGCTTCTGGATCAGATTCATAATCTTTACCTAGACTTTACTCTGCGCTGTGAGCGTGTCGAAGTTCTTGCTGATATTACAGAATCGGTACTCACGATGGCTCGTAACGGTATTGCTTATGTGTATCTCATCAACATGGCGCTGAATGAAGGGTTGAGCGTATCGGAATTTCTTCTGTATTTTACGGCTGTTACCACGTTCACCACTTGGGTTATGGGTATTATGCAGGAAATGAGCACCCTCCACAAGGAGAGTCTTGATATTTCCTGTGTTCGTGAATTTTTGGAATATCCTGAGCCGTTCAAATTTGAGGAAGGCAAAGAAATTCCTGCTGCGGATGGATACGAGTTGAAACTGGAAAATGTGTCTTACCGTTATCCCGGCGCAGACAAGGATACCATTCACGGATTAACTTTGACGGTACATCCCGGTGAAAGGTTGGCAATCGTTGGTCTGAACGGTGCAGGTAAGACTACCTTGGTCAAGCTTCTGTGCGGATTGTTAGACCCGACAGAAGGTCTTGTTCTGTTAAACGGAAAGGACGTTCGTGGCTTCAACCGCAGAAGCTACTATGATCTGTTTAGTGCGGTGTTCCAGGAGTTCTCCGTATTGGATGTCACGGTAGCCGAAGAAATTGCTCAAACCACAGAAGGTATCGATTATGACAAAATTGCGGATTGTGTGGAAAAGGCGGGCTTAACAACTACAATCGAGAAGCTGCCAAAAGGTATGCAGACTCATGTGGGACGTGAGGTGTACCTGGATGGCGTCTTGTTCTCCGGCGGTCAGACGCAGCGATTGATGTTGGCAAGAGCGCTCTACAAGGATGGACCGATTCTGCTTTTGGATGAACCTACAGCGGCGCTTGATCCCATAGCGGAAAACGATATTTATATGAAATACAGCGAGATGACGCAGGGAAAAACATCTATGTTCATTTCACACCGTTTGGCATCTACCCGCTTTTGTGACCGAATTATCTTTGTTGCGGACGGTGGCGTAAAAGAAGAAGGCACACACGAGAGTTTGCTTGCTTTGGGCGGCGAATATGCAAATCTATTTGAAGTACAGAGCCGCTATTACCAGGAAGGAAAGGAGTTCTGAATATGAAAGAAAAAGTAACAATACGCCATGCAGTTTCTTCTCATTTGCGTGGCATCAAGGAACTCCACAAGGTATCTCCTAAGTTCTTTCCACTTTTGACATTGCATTGCTTCTTCAGCGCTATTTTCCCTTATATCTCGGTTTTCTTTTCAGCACAGATATTGACAGAACTCGCAACCCTGCGCAGAGCAGACATCCTATGGAAATGGGTAATTGCAGGGGTCTTATGTGTTGGCGTTGTATCTATCTTGAAAGCCTTTCTGCAACGTCGTTATAACACTCTGCTTAATGATCTGTGGGGAAGAAAAGAAATTTTGTTTATTCACAAAATGTTTTCTCTCGACTTTTCAGAACTTGATAAACAGGAGAACCATGATCTTCGAGCACAGATCCAGCAAAACGAAAATTGGGCCGATTGGGGATTGATGATGGTTCAAGAAGTATATGAAAGTTTTATGATAAGTGTGATTGGTATTTTCAGCGGAATTGCATTGACAATCACCTTGTTTTCCTCACCTGTGCCGAATGATTCCGGTTGGCTTGCAACATTAAATAATCCTTTGTTTATACTTTTCTTTGCGGTTATTATGATTGGTGTCAGTATCCTTGCCGGTAAACTCAGCGCAATTGCAACAAAGTGTTGGAGCAACTACGCTGAAGAAGCTACCTTTGGAAATCGTTTGTTTAGGCATTTCGGATTCATTGGAATGGATAAGGAACGTAGCGTAGACATCCGAATGAACAATCAGCAAAACCTTGTTCGTGCATATTGGAGTACCAATTCTACTTTTGGTGTGAATGGTCCTATCGGCAGACAAGCACAAGGAAAAATGGGGATATATGCCAGCTTGGGTGTGTGTATTACTACTCTCATCACCGGCTCTATCTATGTGTTTACTTGTCTAAAAGCTTGGGGCGGTGCATTTGATGTCGGAAGCATTACGCAGTATGTGGGCGCAGCTACCGCAATGGTTGCCAATGTGTTTTCTTTAACAGGTTTGCTTGGAACATTGGAGACAAACACCGGTTACTTGGATAAGACCTTTGAGTTTCTTGACATTCCGAACGCTATGTACCAAGGTAGCCTCACTACCGAAAAAAGATCTGATCGTAGATACGAAGTGGAATTTAAAGATGTGTCCTTCAAGTATCCCGGCAGCGATATTTGGGCGCTTCGCCACGTGAATATGAAGTTCAAGGTTGGCAAGCGACTTGCTGTCGTGGGCGAAAATGGCAGCGGCAAAACCACATTTATTAAATTGCTGTGCCGCCTGTACGATCCACAAGAGGGGCAAATTCTACTTAACGGCATCGACATTCGCAAGTATCGCTATGACGATTACATAAACATCTTCTCCGTGGTGTTCCAAGACTTTCAGCTTATAAGTCAGCCTTTGGGAAACAATGTTGCGGGAAGTATGAACTATGACCGGGAGCGAGTACGCAAGGCGCTGTTGGATGCAGGCTTCGGTGACAGACTTGCTACGATGGAAAAGGGACTTGATACAACACTCTATAAGGGAGTATATGAAGATGGAGTTGACGTTTCGGGCGGTGAAGCACAGAAAATCGCCATTGCCCGTGCGCTTTATAAGGATGCACCGTTTATTATCCTCGACGAGCCGACCGCAGCACTTGACCCGATTGCGGAAGCGGAGATCTATTCAAAGTTCGATGAGATCGCAGGTGATAAAACGGCTATCTATATCTCTCACCGTCTGTCCTCTTGCAAATTCTGCGATGAAATCGCTGTATTCCACGAGGGTGCTGTGATCCAGCAAGGCACACACGCCGAACTGGTAGCAGACGAAAACGGCAAGTATTATGAACTTTGGAATGCGCAGGCACAATATTACACAGAATAACTACAAAGATGCCCCTGTCCAACAGATTCGTACCATCGGACAGGGGCTTTTGGTTCGTTTTGTTTAGTTGTCCATACAGAATTGGATATGTACTAGGAATTTGACTGAAGAAAATGTTTTGCCCGTGAATGTGAAGCCAACATAACAAAATAAAAACAGATGAGAAAGAGTGGCAGTAACCATACCCCAATCCATTGTCCGAGAATACCGAACACGGCTGGTGCCAACATAATCCCCAGATACGAAGCTGCCATCTGTATTCCCATAATGTTTTGAGAAATATTTTCTCCAAAATTCTCAGGGGTTAAATAGTTTAAGTTTGGAAATAACGGCCCGTTACCAAAGCCGATCAAGAAAAAGCCTATAACGGATGTTGTCAGGAAAGGCATAAAGAGCAAGAGAATTCCTGCACCAAGAACAATTTGCCCCAATCGAATGATTTTCCAGCTATGTAGCCGCACAGCTAATAAACCGGAACAAAATCGTCCAAGCGTAAGGCCAATATAATATAACATAACTACTTGAGCCGCGTTGGCAATCGGCATATTTTTATTTTCAACGAGAAATGTACTGCACCAATTACCACAGGTATATTCTATTCCGCAAGATGTTATAAACATACAGCAGATTTCTTTGACTCCTGGCATCCGGACCATTGTACGAAAAGAAAGACCGGATGCATGGCGTACAGAAGCAGAAGATACCGAAATCTTAGTTTTGCCCCAAAGGGTTATTGTGGCTATCAATAATAATAGAATTGCAAATTGAATACTGGCGGCAGTTTGGTACCCGGTGCGCCAGTTTCCTTGTGATCCAATAATTTTTGATAAGATATATGGGCTGGCCGATACACCTACACCGTAGAAACAGTGTAAAAAGCTCATGTGTATTGCGGAATAATGGAGGGCAACGTAATTGTTAAGTGCAATATCGATTGCTCCTGCGCCTAATCCAAGAGGTAAGGCGCAGACGCATAACAAGTAAAAGTTATTAGAAAAGGAAAATAGCAACAACGCAATTGCCGTTAATGCCGTGCTGAATATACAAATAAATCCAGTTCCAAATCGAGCAAGCAACCGTGAACTTAAAAGACTGGAAATAATAGTTCCGCAGGATATTATGATTGTTACAAAACTTCCATAGGAAATGGGCAAAGTTAGTTCAGAGTAAATAGCTGGCCAAGCTGTCCCAAATAGTGAATCAGGAATTCCTAAACTAATAAACGCAATGTAAATAACAAGTAATAAGAGCGTCGTCATTTCATATCTCCTTGTTGTTCAGAGTGATTTATACATTTTGTCTTTTTGTACGACTTTTAGCATCGCCGATTTTAAGAATAAATCCTACTGGACAATCAGATTATGGAATAATTTTTCTATTTATCGGCGGCAAGCCTGCAAAAACACCTTACCACACCAAAACCTCGCAGCCATCCTCTGTTACCGCAACGGTAACCTCCCACTGTGCGGACGGCTTGCCGTCATCTGTATAAATCGTCCATCCATTATCGGCGTCCTGATAAATTTCAGCTGTTCCGGCGTTTACCATCGGCTCAATCGTAAATACCATTCCGGGTACCATCAGCATCTCTGTCCCCTTTGGCGTTACATAGCTGACAAAGGGATCTTCATGAAATTCCAGTCCAACGCCATGTCCGCCGATGTCCACAACGATACTATAGCCGTTTTCCTTTGCATGGCGGTTGACCGCATCTGCCATATCTCCCAGAAATGTCCACGGTTTTACCGCCTTGATGCCCTCTTCCACGCACTCCTTTGCAACCCGCACGAGCTTTTCCTTATCCGGCGTCGTCTTTCCGATGATAAACATTCTCGAAGAATCGGAGAAATATCCCTTGTAAATCGTAGAAACATCGACGTTAATGATATCGCCCTCTTTTAAGATCACGTCCTCACTCGGAATACCGTGGCAAACCTCGTCGTTGATGGAAGTACAAACGCTCTTCGGGAAGCCCTCATAGCCGAGCGGAGCCGGGATACCACCCAGTTCACGGGTCTTGTCGTCAACCCATTTGTTGATCTGCTCTGTGCTGATTCCGGCACGGATATTCTCTGCCACATAATCCAATACGGCGATATTCACTTTACCGCTCTCCCGGATACCCTCGATCTGCTCCGGCGTCTTGATTATATCATGTCCGGGCACGATATGACCTTCCAGCTCAAAGCCATGAATCTTTTCATCGAACCGCATGTGGCAATTCTTGTACTTTTTGCCGCTGCCGCACCAGCACGGGTCGTTACGTTCCAGTTTCTTACTCATTTTCTGTGTTCTCCTCCAGTTCTCCGGCTTCAATTCTGGCAGCTTTTTCTTCCAGATACATCCACCGCTCCATTTTTTCTTCGAGCTTTGCAGAAGCTTCTTCCTTTTGCTTCGACAGCTCGTTTAAACGGACAAAGTCCGTCGCCGCTTTCAGAATATCCTCATCCAGTCGACAGACCAAATCTTCCAGATCTGCCATCTCCTGTTCAATCGTATCATAATCCTTCTGTTCCTGATAGGTAAATTTCAGCTTCCGCGCAGGCTTTTTCCAGGTTGCCCTTGCAGACTCACTCTTTTCCCCTGAGGTTTCTTTTCTGCCGCCGTTTCCGACTTCTGCTATGCTGTCAAATTCCTGCGCCTCCATACTTTTACGCAGCGCATAATCGCTGTAATTGCCTTCGTACTGCTGCAGATGTCCGCCCTCTTCGAAGGCGAAAATCCGGCTCACCGTCCGGTCGAGAAAATACCGGTCATGGGAAACGATGATGACGATCCCCTCAAAATGATCCAGATAATCCTCAAGCACTGTCAGCGTTGTGATGTCGAGGTCGTTGGTCGGCTCATCCAAAATGAGAACATTGGGCGCGCCCATCAGCACCCGCAGCAGATTCAGCCGCCGTTTTTCCCCACCGGAAAGGCGCCCGATCTCCGTATACTGCTCGCTTCCTTCAAACAAAAAGCGCTCCAGCATCTTCGCCGCAGACACGCTTCCCTCCGTCGTCGGCACAAATTCCGCAACCTCACGGACGTAGTCAATCACGCGCATATTCGGATCCATATGCGTCACTTCCTGCGCATAATAGCCAATTTTCACAGTCTGTCCGACGATAATTTCACCACTGTCGGGCTGTTCCTTTCCGGTCAAAAGCTTCATCAGCGTCGTCTTTCCGCATCCGTTTGCGCCGATAAACGCGACACGGTCATTTTTCAGAAAAATATACGAAAAGTCGTGAATCAGAATTCTGTCCCCGTATCCCTTTTCCACATGACGGGCTTCCAGGGTCGTCCTGCCAAGGCGCGTGGAAATGCTGCCGAGCTCCACCTGTCCGTCCGTCTCCGGCGCCTTGCGATTTTTCAGCTCTTCATAGCGTTCCAGACGCGCTTTCTGCTTTGTCGAACGCGCCCGCGCGCCGCGCTGTACCCATGCAAGCTCTGTCCGAAGGATATTCTGGCGCTTTAGCTCCGTTGCCTGTGCCATTTCTTCCCGCTGCGCCTTTAATTCCAGATAACCGGCATAGTTCGTGTCGTAAGAATAAAGCTTTCCCTTGTCGACCTCTGCGATCCGATTGCACACACTGTCTAAGAAATACCGGTCATGGGTAATCATCACCAACGCCTCTTTGCGCTGTTTTAGCTGCTCCTCCAGCCAGTCCGCCATTTCATGGTCCAGATGGTTCGTCGGCTCGTCCAGAAGCAAAATATCCGCTTCCTTTAATAAAACGCTCACCAGCGCAAGGCGTTTTCTCTGTCCACCGGATAGCTCGCCCGATTTCTGGTCAAAATTCGAAACGCCCAGCTTCGTCAGCATCGTTTTCGCCTTTGTCACAAGCGCCGCCTCATCCTGATGATCCCGCTTCTCTGCCTGTCCGGATTCCGGTCCGGACAACTCCCTGTGTCCTGCCAGCACACAGTCAAGGGCCGTCATTTCCGGATCAAAGACCGGGTGCTGGGGCAGATAGGCGATCACCGCATGGTTCGCTTTCGTCACTGTACCCTCGTCCGTCTCTTCCAGCCCCGCCATGATTTTTAACAGCGTGGACTTGCCGGTTCCGTTGATGCCGATGATCCCGACCTTTTCGCCCTCCTGCAGAAAAAACGACGTATCGTCAAACAGCTGCCGTCGGCTGTATGATTTTGATAAATGTTCTATGGAAAGTAAATTCATTGCAATCCTCATTTCTGCTGCGGTCATTTTGGTCAGTTTTCTCTAACTTCTGTTCACAAACTGCCAAAACGCCATTTCTATTATAATTCTCCCCCTGCATTCGTGCAAGAAGTTGTTTTTTTCCATTGTTTTTCCATGGCAAAACGTGGTACAGTGCACTCGTAGCTTACTCATAGCTTTCTATGGATAGATTTTCTGCTCGTAGAAAAATCTATCTGCAGGAAGCTGCGAATGGCGCGACTGTGTAGGCAGATTTCCCGCCCGCAAAAAATGTATTTACGAAAGAGGTCACTCCCATGCAACAGGAACAATCCATTTCCAATCAAAATTTGTCCGATTCCCAGCTCAGCCGCTTCGGATTCCATTCTAAAAAGCCGTCCGATTCCGCTTTTTATAAGGCATTTTTTTCCATGTATCCGCTGCTCGTCCTGCAGAATGTCGTGACGCTTTCCGTCAATCTCGCCGACAACATGATGCTCGGAGCTTACGGTGAATCCGCACTGTCCGGTGCTGCAGCCGTCAATCAGATTCAGTTCGTCTATCAGTGCCTGCTTACTGCCCTGGGCGATGGACTCGTCATGTTCGGCAGCCAGTATTGGGGCAAAAAGCAGCTTTCCCCGCTGCGCAAAATCGCCGCATCCGCCATGCACTTCGGGCTTTTGCTTTCTGCAGTTTTATTCCTGCTGGTCAGCATTTTCCCGATACAGGCGCTTCGGATTTTCACGACGGATTCCGCCATCCTCGAACAGGGCGCACAGTATCTGAGTATTATCCGTTTTACTTACCTGTTCTTTGCAATCACACAGATTCTGCTCGCAACCCTTCGAAGCGTGGAAATCGTCGGCATTGCGTTCCGGCTTTCCTGTATGGCACTACTTGTCAATTGTTCGATTAACTATCTTCTGATTTTCGGTCATTTCGGATTCCCGCAGCTGGGCATCCGCGGTGCGGCGATCGGCACGCTGACCGCCCGCATATTGGAGGTTATCGTTCTGCTTGTTTACCTTTTCCGCAGCGCAGGCAAAAAGCTCGGGCTGCATTTTTCCAATTACTTCCATGTCGATCCGGTTCTGACGAAGGATTACCTCAAAACAACAGCCCCTATGCTCGTCACGAATGGACTCTGGGGCGTCAATACCGCCCTGCAGACCGTTATTTTAGGGCATATGACAGCTGCTGCCATCGCGGCAAACAGCGTTGCCTCGACCCTTTACATGCTCATCAAATCCACCGCCGTCGGTGCTTCCTCCACAGCCTCCGTCATAATCGGAAAAGCAGTCGGCTCCGGTGACATCCCGCTGACAAAACACTATTCCAAACTGCTGCAGCGTCTGTTTTTATGCATTGGTGTACTGTCCGGCATTACACTGTTTTTCATCCGTATCCCGATCCTCTCGATCTACGATCTGCAGCCTGCCACAAAGGAAATGGCAAATACTTTTCTCATCATCCTGAGTGTCATCTGCGTCGGCATGACTTATCAGATGCCCACCAATAACGGCATCATCCGCGGCGGCGGGAACGCACTTTTCGTCGTCAAAATGGACCTGATCAGCATCTGGTGCATCGTCCTGCCGCTGTCGTTTTTCATGGCGTTTGTGATGCATGCATCCCCGACCGTCGTGGTCTGGTGTCTGAACGCAGATCAGATTTTTAAATGCGTACCCGCCTTTCTGGAATCCAACTACGGCAACTGGATTCGGAAGCTGACGCGGGACGAGTGAGGGCGCAGGCTTGATGCAACGCCCCACGCCATCCGGCAAAGACACAAAAAACCCGGAGCAGAATGTCTTCTCAGCAAATATTTGCCAGATAGCATCCTGCTCCGGGATTTTTTATTCGCATATTGGCATCAGACAGCTGCACTTCTTCCAGCCTTCCGATGCTGCGCATGACACGTGCAGAGCCATTTGGCGACAGGCTGCCGCTTCAACCGCCCTGCCCGTGCCGCGTGCTTGCGCCGTTTATGCGTTTACTTTTTCTACACCAATGGTAACGGTTTCTCCGTTAACGTTCCACTCCTTGCTGACTGCAAGCGCCTCTTCACCGACGAACGCATCCGCCAGAACCTTGCCGGCGATCATTGCTTCATTCCGTGCAACAATGCCTTCTACCTTCTCATTGCCGCAGACAGAAACCTTAATGTGATCCATCACTTCAAAGCCTGCATCCTTACGCATAGTCTGGATCTTGCTGATGACTTCGTATACAAAGCCCTCTTCCAGCAGCTCCTCAGACAGGTTGGTGTCCAGAACAACTGTCATGTAGTTGTCTGCCTCAGATACATAACCGGGCTTCTGAGCCATATCGATCAGCAGGTCCTCTTTGGTCAGCTCCACTTCTGTGCCGTTCACGTCAAATTTCAGTGCTCCAACGCTTTCCAGCTCATCCATTGCAGCATTTCCATCCAGCTCATCCAAATGCTTTTTGATGCCGCCAAGCTGTTTGCCGTATTTGGGTCCCACGGTGCGCAGCTGAGGCTTGAAGGTGTATGCAGTAAAGTCACGCACGTCATCTGTGAAGACTACCTTCTTGACATTTAATTCGTCTTCAATGATTTCCTGATAGAAATCAGACAGCTGCTTGTCGGCTTTAACAAACATCGTGCCGATAGGCTGACGGTTCTTGATGTTTGCCGTGTTACGGCACGCACGTCCCATAACGACGATTTCCAGAACCTCTTTCATATCCTCTTCCAGCTTCTCATCCATCAGAGCAGTGTCTGCTGTCGGGAAGTCACACAGATGAACGCTTTCCGGAGCGCTTGCATCTACGCTGCAGACAAGGTTTCTGTAAATATCCTCTGTCATAAACGGGATCATCGGGGCTGCAGCCTTGGCAGTTGTCACAAGAGCTGTATACAGTGTCATGTAAGCGTTGATCTTATCCTGCTCCATGCCCTTTGCCCAGAAACGCTCCCGGCTTCTTCTTACATACCAGTTACTTAAATCATCCACAAAATCCTGCAGTGCTCTTGCAGCTTCTGGGATACGGTACTGATCCAGGTTTTCATCCACAGCCTTTACCATGGTGTTGAGTCTGGACAGAATCCATTTATCCATAACGGAAAGCTTATCATATTCCAGTGTATGCTCTGTCGCATTGAAATTATCGATATTCGCATACAGTACAAAGAACGCATAGGAGTTCCACAGCGTGCTCATAAACTTACGCTGACCTTCCATAACCGCCTTGCCGCTGTAGCGCTTCGGAATCCAGGGAGCGGATACCGTATAGAAATACCAGCGGTTTGCATCTGCGCCATATTTTTCCAGAGCTTCGAAGGGATCCACCGCATTACCCTTGGACTTACTCATCTTCTGACCATTTTCATCGAGAACGTGACCCATAACGATAACGTTTTCAAAAGGAGAGCGGTTAAACAGCAGCGTAGATTCCGCCATCAGAGAGTAAAACCAGCCTCTTGTCTGGTCAACAGCCTCGGAAATGAACTGTGCCGGGAACTGTCTCTTAAATACGTCCTGATTTTCAAAGGGATAATGATGCTGTGCAAAGGGCATTGCGCCGGAGTCAAACCAGCAGTCGATTACTTCGGGAACACGGTGCATGGTACCGCCGCACTCCGGGCACTTCATTGTGATCTCGTCGATATAAGGACGATGCAGCTCTACAGTCAGCGCCTTTTCGTTGCCGGATTTTTCAAACAGCTCCTGACGGCTGCCGATGGATTCCATATGTCCGCAGGAGCACTCCCATACGTTCAGAGGGGTCCCCCAGTAACGGTTTCTGGAAATACCCCAGTCCTGTACGTTTTCCAGCCAGTCGCCGAAACGTCCTTTACCGATGGATTCCGGAATCCAGTTTACAGTATTGTTATTTGCGATCAGTTCATCGCGGACTGCCGTCATGCGGATGAACCAGGATTCTCTTGCGTAGTAGATCAGGGGCGTGTCGCATCTCCAGCAGTGAGGATAGCTGTGCTCAAACTTCGGAGCCGCAAACAGCAGGTGCGCATCCTCCAGAGCCTGCAGGACAAGGGGATCTGCTTTCTTTACAAATACACCCGGCCAGGGAGTTTCTTTGGTCATATCGCCTTTACCGTCTACCAGCTGTACGAACGGAAGATCATATTTTCTGCCTACGTTTGCATCGTCTTCACCGAATGCAGGTGCGATATGAACCACGCCGGTACCATCTGTCAGGGTAACGTACGTATCGCAGGTTATATAGTAGGCTTTCTTATTCTGTTTTTTACAGATATCCACTGCACAGTCAAACAGCGGCTCATACGCCTTGTATTCCAGATCTTTACCGGTGTAGGTTTCCAGCACTTCATAGGCGGGAGCTTCCGGATTTTCCGCATTCAGCTTGCCAAGAACAGTATCCAGCAGAGCTTCTGCCATATAATAGGTATAACCGTCAGCAGCTTTTACCTTGCAGTATGCTTCGTTCGGATTTACGCAGAGTGCAACGTTGGAGGGCAGGGTCCACGGCGTGGTTGTCCATGCCAGGAAATAAGCATCTTCGCCGACTACCTTGAAGCGAACGACTGCAGAACGTTCCTTGACATCCTTATAGCCCTGCGCAACCTCCTGTGCAGACAGCGGTGTTCCGCAGCGAGGACAGTAGGGAACGATCTTAAAGCCTTTGTATAACAGGTTTTTGTCCCAGATCTGCTTTAATGCCCACCACTCGGATTCGATATAGTTATCATCATAGGTGATGTAGGGATTGTCCATATCTGCCCAGAAACCAACGGTATCGGAAAATTTTTCCCACATGCCTTTGTACTTCCAGACGCTTTCCTTACATTTATCAATAAAAGGAACCAATCCGTACTGTTCGATCTGATCCTTGCCGTCCAGACCCAGCAGCTTTTCCACTTCCAGCTCAACCGGAAGTCCGTGGGTATCCCAGCCTGCCTTACGGGGTACATAATAGCCCTTCATGGTACGGTAACGGGGGATCATGTCCTTGATAACACGGGTTTCCAGATGTCCGATATGCGGCTTGCCGTTTGCAGTCGGAGGTCCGTCATAGAATGTGTAGGTCGGACCCTGCTTGCGCTGTTCCATACTCTTTTTAAAAATATCATTGTCACGCCAGAACTGTTCAACGTTCTTTTCGCGTTCCATGAAATTCAAGTTTGTGTCAACTTTGTTGTACATGGCTTTGTTCCTTTCCTTTGAAATAAAATAGAATCCTGCGAAACAGGATTCTCCGCCTGCGGCGGGTCGCGCAAGCGACATTCTTCCATTCCGCCGCAGTGCGATCCTCGCGGAGCATTTTTTATCGTATGGAAACGAAGTTTCCTATACGATAAAAAAGCCCCGTCCCTGTAAAGGGACGAGGCACTTGTTCGTGACTTCGTTTCACCACCCGTTACAACATACGCCCGCTGCAAATCAACTCTGCCGGGAAATATGCGCTCCGATAACGCCGGAAACTGACGTTGCTGCCTACCAGATACCCTGATCCTTTGTTTCCTGCAAAAGCTTCCGCTCTTTGGAAACCGGATCTGCCCCGGATACCGTTTGACCGCACAACTCGGAAGGGATTTTCAACCAACTCTACTCGCACCGGTCTTGCACCTGCACCGGCTCGCTGCAGCTTTCAACGATGGCTTACTGTCTTCGTCACAGTCTTTCTTTTTTATAACCTGTTTCTATGAGGCTGGAATGCGTATGCATTCCGATGCCATAGATTATAAAACCCGAATTGCGGCATTGTCAAGCGGAATGGGAAGATTTTCCTGGAGCGAACGGCACATTTGAACCGTAACCTAGTCTTTTTTCTTTTGAATCTGCTTTTTAAACTCGGTTTTCATAACTGCAGCTCCTTTGGAGGACGTAATCTCTGCTTCGCTCAGTTTTCCAAGCTTTACCATTTGACAAACTTTTATAAATGCTTTTCCCATTGCCAGGGTTACGACGCCTGCTGTTCCTGCCGAAATAGCACCGCCGGCAACGGTTCCGACCCCCGGTATCAGTTTAAACAGATTCGTTGCTATTGTTTTTCCAACGATCGTCGCCCCGCCGGCTCCGATTGCTGTTGTTGCAAGCATCTTCAAACCATCTTTACCAACATCGATCCCATAAATTCCACAAATAGTAGCCATTAAAGCTACCTGTTCCGCAATCATCATCGGCGCATCTGCAAACGGAATAGGAATTGCCCCGGTAGCCGCAGTGGCGGCCACTGCCACTGCAACCGCATTTTCCGCTTTTTCGTTCAATGCAATCAGTTCAAGATTTTTTAAATCATCTTGCAATTCTTCGAAATTGTTTTCCATCTTCCATTTCCTCCTGTGAAAATCTCCGTTTTTTCTAATTCAGAAAATAATCATCAATATCTTTTTGCGTTTTTAATATTTTGTTTTCTTCTACCCCTGCCTCAACTGCCAGATATACAGAATTCTGAAAAGCTATATTGATATTTTCATCAAACGCAAGTTTTTCAAGATCCTGAAACCGTTCAAACGCTTTTTGGATTTCAGCTATAACATTTTTCAACTGCACGTCCAACTGCTGATTTAACCGCGCCATTTCCGCATAATAACCTTTTATGATTTCCTGCGATTTTAAATCTTCCTGTTTTTTACATAATTCATAGACAAACTCTCCTGCTATATTGCCGATAACTGCTCCCAGCACCGGAATTGGAATGATTACCTGCCCTGCCGCAGAAGAAATTGCACTGACTGTAACATCCAGACAAACCGTCTCGCAGTTAATCACAAAATCCTCTTCCGATATGCTGCCGGCTTCTAGCTGTTTTACCTGTTCCGCAACTCCAAAAGCAGCCGTAACATACGCCGACGCAACATTTGCAGGAGTCGCTGTGAAATTCGTCAATACATAAATCGCACCGCCTCTGATGCCGCCCTTTATCGTTCCTTTTCCACTATCTACTCCGATTTCTTTCCAGTCATCTGATGTAAATTCCGAAAACTTTTTCTCTTTTCTTTTTTGGGCAACTGACATACAGAATGTAACGCCACCTTCAACAGCAGCGCTGATTCCTGCTGCTTTGATTCCTTCTTTTAAAGTAGGTTTAGATTCTTCATATGCCCTTTTCCTTTGTTTTTCATCCTCGCGCTGTACATTCTTTTCTTCCCTGTCAACTGTTTTGGCAGCCGTTCCCTGCTGGACTTCTCCATACTCCACCGCCGATGGATTGATATCCTTCCCTAACTCCAGTCCTTTTTCTTCCAAAAATTCATCGATTCTTTTTGCGAGATTATAATCCGCTTTATTTAATTGGGAGGGATTCTTTTTATATGCCTCCAGAAGTGCGGTCATTTTCTCATACTGGTCTTTGGGAATATCATAAGCCCCACCATTTTTTATAAAATTCGGATAGGTTTCCATGTGTTCAGAAAGCGCATGATTTCCAAATAATGTATTTTTTAACCCATTATAAAACTTGGATTGGATTTGCTGTCCATTCCTGATGTAATCTTCCGGTGCAGTCCTTCCAACACCATCAAACGTATGATTTTTATTGAATCCCTGGATCACTCTGCGGGCATTTTCAAAATTAACCTGCATGTGCTCGGCTATTTCGCCATGTTTTGTTGTTACACTTCCAAGAATATGCGCTGGATCTCCTATAAACTGCTTAATTTTTTCAAGCTCTTTTAATGCCTCTTCTAAATTGATATCCTGTCGGTTTAACTTTTCGATCAGCGTGTCTAATCGCATCTGGTTCAGATGTGTAATCCAGGCAGCAATTGCCTGTTCCTGCGTACTTTTTACTGTCCGCTCAACCGCCCCTGACATATCATTCTCCCCTCGTCTACTCTATTGTTTCATTCAACAGCTGAGATAAGCTTAATGTATGATTGACCAGAGTTCCCAAAAACAACTTATCTTCTTCCCGTAAGGAAAGATAATCCAAATTCATGAAACTCATGATTTTGGATTTTTCCCGATTCATATCGTCAAATAATCGATCTGTTTTAGCCTTTAAAGCGTTTATTTTTTCCGTTGTTTCATCCAGCGCTTCTCTTGCCTTTGCGATCTCCTTTGCTTCTTTGACAGCTTTCTCTGCCACATCTTTATTTTTGTTTGTTAATGAAATCAAAGAAATCCCCGTCGATGCTGCTGTAATTCCCCAGCCAATCGGACCTGCCAACGCTAAAAAGGCCTGTCCTGCTGCCATTCCTGCTCCTTCTTTTACTGCAAATCCTGCAAATGTCCTTCCGATCCATGCCATTGCGGCTTTCTGTGCCGCTGCCCCGGAAAGAGCGCTGATTGCCGTCCCCGTAGAGGCAGTTCCGAAAGTCGTGGCAATACTCATCAACGCCGTCGGAGCCATCGATGCAATGCCAATACCAGCTGTTGTACCACCTACAATGTTTACACCAGCTTTCAGAGATGCATCATAAGCTTCTTTTGCATACTGCTCTGTCTCTTTAAATTTCGTAAGCTCCTTTCCGATTTTTCCCAGTTCTGTATCGAATTGTTTTGGTGTATTGGCAATGCTATTGACTACTTCCTGTACCAGTTTAATTAACTCAACAGATTTTCCCCTGATTTCATACAACAGTTCGCAGGACTTCCCCATGATTCCGTATGAAGCATTATACTCAGCAAGCGTCTTCTCATGAATTTTTAATGCTTCCTTTTTCAAATTATTGTTGAACATGCTTTCTTCCCCCTTTTTTCTTACAACGATTTTATGTCATCATTATATACCCCCCCGATAATATCAACACATACCACTGTTTTCTCTCTCATTATGACACCAATTGAGTGTCCAGTTTTCTTCCGGTAAAGAAATTGACTTTTTCCGGATTTTTCTTTATGATAAACATAATCCAGTTTTTTCTGAACGTCTTTTTCTGCCGACTCTATCATATCATTGGATTTTTATCGGATTGATTTTCCTGATTGTTTAGAAAATAGAATAGGATTACCCGCTATCTCTAATATGCTTAATTGGAGAACTGTCGGGGCACTACGTCAACCGCCGGACACTTTGTGAAAGGAGGTTGGTGCTATGATTACTTATTCGGAATTATTCCAGTTTGTAATGATGCTTTGCGCTGTTATAACTCTTGTTATTTACATTTCACGCAAAAAGTAGCGCCCCTGCTCGGCTAAAGTAAGGCGCTACTTTTTGTATGGCTTTTACATGCCGGCGGTCAGGTAGTAGCTGACCGACAGCTCTCTTGTTAAGCATATTATAGTATCTGCTGTTTTATTTGTCAAATTCCTTCTTTCTCAAATACCTTCTTCTCACTTGCAAAATTAAATCCCTTTTACAAAGTAGAATTTACTTTTTCAATTCACCATTTTCCTGGAGCGAACGGCACATTTAAAGCGATTCTCTGATTTTATCTTTTTTTAATCAGATTTTCACACAATCGACACAGTTTTGGACTACATTAGTATTTATCAATAGGAACGAACCTTCGCAAAAACGAACCGCTCGCTCGGAAAAGAGGACTACTATGAGTGATCAGGGCAAAATTGAAAAAATCCACAAACTTGATACGAAGCATAAAACAGCTTCTATTATTAAACTGATGGAGGGTAAGCATTCCGATACCGAAGTGATCTGCGCAGCACTGGAAGCACTCGGTGACATTGCCGACGAGGATTCCCTCAATGAGATTACACATTATCTGGAACATGAAGATCCTGCGATCCGTACCAAGGCATGTTGTGTTGCTGCGAAATTGAATACGGATTATTTAAATACGCGTGTCCGCTATCAGATGTCCCAGGAAAAGGATCCTGAAGTCAAAAAAGCAATTCAGGAAGCCTTGGATCATGCAGGACACATTGTTGAGCCTTAACATTGGGCTTTTGAGACAGACATTCTCTTATATTCGGTGCAGATTGAACTATTTCAACCTCACACTACTTTCTCCTTTTAGGGCGTCGGAAAACCGGCGCCCTCTCCTTTTTTCCGGGAACGTGAGATGTCAGGTGGATTTCCGGAACCAACCTCACGGTGCAGCACCGGGCAGCAAGCCAGGTTCTTCGCGAAAAGCATTCTCTGCAGGCATTCGACAGCTTCAGGAATACCGCATTTCGAACAATTTACATTTTCCCCATTCCGATATACAATGATGCCAGGGTCAAAAAGTCTAAGCCCACATGAGCTTGCTCATAGGTGGGTGAAAGACCTTTTGACCCCGACATCATACAATACTGTTCAGATAAACCACTACCACCCGAAAGGAGGTTCTTCATGGAACCCATCTCCTCCCTGCAGGCCGAAGAAGCCCGCCTGCGCTCCAAGCTTGCAAACAATCCTTTTTTCTCCGGCGCAAGCAACCTCTTCCAGTTTCTTCGCTGGATGCTTATTTCAACCCTGACCGGACTCGTTGTCGGATCCGTCAGCACTATATTTAATTTCGGGCTGAAATTCGCAGTCGATTTCAGACATGCCCATCTCTGGGTTGTGCTCTTTTTACCTGTTGCCGGACTTGCCATCGTATTTCTGTATCGTTTTTTTCACTATGAAAATAATGCAGGCACAGACACTGTTATCAACAGCATCCATAAAGAAGCTCATATTCCGCTTCGCATGAGCTTTCTGATCTTTGTTTCCACCATCCTGACCGTTTTGTGCGGCGGCTCCGTCGGCCGTGAGGGTGCTGCCATGCAGATTGGCGGCAGCATCGGGGAACAAATCGGGGAAAAGCTTCGTTTTAATGAAAAGGATAAAAAAATCATGCTCATGAGCGGTATTTCCGCTGCTTTCTCCGCCCTGTTCGGAACCCCGATGGCGGCTGCTTTTCTCGCAATGGAAATCGCCAGCATCGGTATCATGTACTATGCGGCGCTCGTTCCCTGCATCTGGGCTTCCCTGACTGCCTATATGCTTGCCAAAGCATTTCACGCTCCCTTTGAAAATCTTGCGATTTCATCGGATGTCACGTTAAACCTCGGCGGTTCCGCCCGCGTGATTTTGCTCGCCGTTCTGTGCGCGTTTGTCAGCATCCTGTTTTGCAAAACCATGCACGTCATCAAGGCCCTTTATGCCAGATTTTTTCCGAACCCGTTTGTTCGCGCATTTACAGGCGGTGTCATTATTATCCTGCTTTCGCTTCTTTTGCGCACCGACGACTACCTCGGTCCTGGCATGAATATCATCGAACGCGCCTTACACGGAGAAACTGCGGCATTTGCCTTTCTTTTGAAAATTCTTTTCACCGCACTCACCATCGGTGCAGGCTTTAAAGGCGGCGAAATTGTGCCCTCGTTCTTTACCGGTGCAACATTCGGCTGTCTGTTTGCCATTCTGACAGGTGCAAATGCTCCGCTATGTGCCGCAATCGGCATGGTTTCTGTTTTCTGCGGCGTGACAAACTGCCCAATCACCGCGCTGTTGATCAGCTTCGAGCTGTTCGGCTTCGACCACGCTTATTACTACCTGATCGCAATCGCCGTCAGCTACATGCTTTCCGGATATTACAGCCTGTACCACGCACAGACGATCGTGTATTCGAAATTTGAAAATAGTTATGTAAACCGGCACGGAGAGTAAGAAATGCAAATACTCTGTAAAGGGGATCTGTGTTTTGTGTTTCACCTTTGTATTATTTTCACAAAATATTGATTCTTCGTTGCTTTCCTTCCGATCATCCTCTACAATAAAATCAGGATTTCATACAATAGAATGCACGCTCTGCGAGTGTTCTATCGCCATGAATAAAATACAAAGGAGTATTTCATATGAAAGAGACAAAAGATTCCTCCCAACGGCTCACCAAAGCGGAAAAGAGCTGGATTCTCTACGATGTGGCTAATTCCGCTTTTATTATGATCGTTACTGCGACAATCCCCATCTATTTCCGCAGTCTGGCAGAGGGTTCCGGCATGAGCGGCACCTCCGCCACCTCCCTCTGGGGCAGCGCAACCAGCATTTCCATACTGATCCTCGCCCTGCTTTCCCCCGTTCTTGGTGCAATTGCAGACTACGAAAATATGAAAAAGAAAATTTTCACGATCTTTTTCGTCATCGCCATCGCCGGAGGCTTCCTTTTCACATTCGCACCCGGGTGGCTGTCCTTTTTGATTTTCTTTATCATATCCAGGATCGGCTATGCCGCCTGCAACATTTTTTATGATGCTATGCTCATCGATGTTACGACAGATGAGCGGATGGACCGGGTTTCCACCTGCGGCTATGCATTCGGCTATATCGGCAGCTGCATTCCCTTCGTTGCAGGACTGCTCCTGATCTTAAACTGCGATACCATCGGTCTTCCTATGGTTACGGCAACGCGGATTTCCTTCGTCATCACGATGGTATGGTGGATCATTATGTCGATTCCGCTGTACAAAAATGTGCACCAGCAATATTCCCTGCCTCATGAGCCCCATGTTTTTGCTGCTACCTTTAAACGCCTCGGTGCAACCTTTCAAAAGCTGGCAAAAGACAAGCGGATGCTGTTCTTTATCATAGGATATTTCTGCTATATCGACGGTGTTTACACAATTATTTCCATGGCAACCACCTATGGCGGAGAAGTCGGCATCGATTCCAATGCTATGGTTCTCGCCCTGCTTTTAACCCAGTTTGTTGCCTTCCCCTGCTCCATCTTGAGCGGAACACTTGCCAAGAAGTTCGGCTCCATGCGTATGATCAAGATTTTCATCGTCATGTACATGGCAATCTGCCTGTTCGGCTACGGACTTGACACCGAGCTGGAATTCTGGATCCTGGCAGTTTCTGTCGGTATCTGTCAGGGCGGCATCCAGGCACTGTCCCGTTCCTACTACGGAAAAATCATCCCGAAGGACGAATCCAGCGAATACTTCGGCTTCTTTGACGTATTCGGCAAGTTTGCGGACTTCTTCGGCCCGCTGATCATTTCCTTCTGTGCATACTTTTTCCACAACTCCAAATACGGCGTGCTGTCTCTGATCCTCCTCTTTGCGGTCGGACTGATCCTGATCACACTTTCTGAAAAACAACCGACTGCAGCTGAGTAAAGCAACAAAATAACAATAGAATGCACGCTCTGCGAGCATTCTATTGTCATGAATCAACAGCCACCGGAACGATCCCAAAAGACGTTCCGATGGCTGTAAATTTTTCTCTATCCGTTGCCCTCAAACTGAGAGTATGTTAAAATGATTCAGATCATTCACAATCACAAAACCGGGGCGGTCTGCTGTTTTGCCCGTTCCGCAGTAAACCTGAGGGCAGCCGGAAAAGAGGCACAATACTTTTTTCACACCAGCTGCTCTGAAATGGAGAAATGATTGAAAAATAACATTTTTCAATCGCGAGATTTGTGTCTGCGCGCACTTGACACAAACTCGACATACGCAAAAAGCGTGCGCAGAAATGAGAGAAAAACATGGGAAAACAGAATCTTACCCTCATGACCGACCTATATGAGCTGACCATGATGCAGGGATATTTTCGCAACAAGGATCGTAACGAAACCGTTATCTTTGACGCATTTTACCGCAATAATCCGATGGATTCCGGTTATTCCATCTGTGCAGGCCTAGAGCAGGTAATCGATTATATCAACAATCTACATTTTGAAGACGACGATATCGCTTATCTGCGCAGCCTTGGCATCTTCGGGGAAGATTTCCTGGACTATCTGCGTGACTTCCATTTTTCCGGTGATATTTACGCGATCCCGGAAGGCAGCATCATGTTTCCCAGAGAACCTATGATTAAGGTTATCGCGCCGATCATGGAAGCACAGCTTGTCGAAACCGCCATTTTAAATATCATCAATCATCAGAGCCTGATCGCGACAAAGACTTCCCGGGTCTGCTTCGCAGCCCGTGGAGACGGAATTATGGAATTCGGTCTGCGCCGCGCACAGGGTCCGGATGCCGGAACCCTCGGTGCAAGGGCTGCCATGATCGGCGGCTGTGTCGGCACGAGCAATGTTCTCGCAGGACAGCTTTTTGACGTTCCTGTCAAAGGCACACACGCCCACAGCTGGATCATGAGCTTTCCGGATGAGTACACTGCATTTAAAACCTATGCAGATATGTATCCTTCCGCCTGCATCCTGTTAGTCGATACCTACGACACCTTAAAATCCGGCGTTCCGAATGCGATCCGCGTGTTCACCGAGATGCGTGAGGCAGGTATTCCCCTCACCTTTTATGGCATCCGCTTAGACAGCGGCGACCTCGCCTATCTGTCCAAAAAAGCCCGGAAGATGCTCGATGAAGCCGGCTTTCCGGACGCTGTGATTTCCGCTTCCAACGATCTTGACGAATACCTGATCGACAGTTTGAAGGTACAAGGCTGTAAAATTACGTCCTGGGGCGTCGGCACTCATCTGATCACCAGCAAAGACTGGCCGTCCTTCGGCGGCGTTTATAAACTCGCTGCGATCCAGGATGCACAGAGCGGTGAATTTATCCCCAAGATCAAACTTTCTGAGAATTCCGAAAAAATCACGAACCCGGGCAACAAGAAAATATACCGGATTTATGAAAAAGATACCGGAAAGATCAAGGCCGACCTGATCTGCCTTGTCGACGAAACCTACGATGAAAACGACCCCCTTGTCCTCTTTGACCCCAATGAACCCTGGAAAAAGACGAAGCTGTTGCCCGGTACTTATGAACTGCGTGAGCTGATGGTTCATGTCTTCAACCACGGTAACTGTATTTACCATTCTCCGAAGGTCATGGACATCCGCGATTACTGCCAGAAAGAACTGGAAACTCTCTGGGAAGAAACCCGCCGTCTGGTCAACCCCCACGGCGTTTATGTCGATCTTTCCCAGAAATTATATGATATGAAGATCAGCCTGCTCAACCAGATGAGTCAGGTATAAAAAAAACCGATGGAGGAACCCATGCTGAAAATTATTACAGATTCCGCCTCCGATATGCCTCAGTATATTGTAGAGCGTTTTAATCTGCACGTTATTCCGACTCCTGTTGTTATCGACGGGGTAGATTATTTAGACGGTGCGACCATCCACACGAAAGAATTTTATGAAATTATGGATGACGTCAGCCGCGATATCAAAACCTATCACATCAATCCCGCTATGTTTGAGGAAGCGTTCCGCCCCTATGCAGAACATAACGACAGCGTGATCTATCTATGCTTTTCCACCGGAATCGCAGGCACCTTTAATGCCGCTAACATCGCAAAGCAGAATATCCTTGAGGACTATCCGGATTTCGATCTGACCATCGTGGATTCCAAATCCGCTGCCATCGGCTTTGGCCTGATCGTATACAAGCTGCTGCTTTTACGGGAGGCCGGTGCAGACAAGGAAAAGCTGCTGCGCGCCGCTGATTTTTATGTCAACCATATCCGGCATGTTTTTACTGTCAGCACACTCCGTTATCTGATCAAGGGAGGCCGCCTTTCCAAATGGAAAGGAACTGCAGGAGAGCTGCTGGATATGAAGCCTGTTCTGATCGTTGACAAGGACGGCAGCCTGCAGGTATTAAAAACCATCCGCGGCCGCAAAAAATCCCTAAAAGCCCTGATCGAATATGTACAGGAAAACATTGCAGACCCGTCCCGTCAGATCATGGGCATCTGCCACGGGGAAGATCCCGATTCCCTGCAGTATACCAAAGACCTTCTGCTGCAGGTCATTTCTCCAAAGGAGCTGGTAGAATCTACCATCGGCTGCGCCATCGGTGCACACACCGGACGAGGCATCATCGGCATCGTGTTCTTCGATGCGATGGATGACGAATTCGATGTGTGAAGCCGCCAAGAACAGCTCTGCTGCAGCGCATTCCTGGTGCCATGCAGAACATTTCTGCGTATGACAACCGTATATATTAATATGATTTGACAAAAAATTATCCCCATATCCAAACCACTGTCTGAACAGGTATCCACATTTTGCGTGGCCTGTCAGCAGCGGCGGATATGGAGAGTTTTTTATTCTTTTATATTTTCGTTTACCCGATCTCCACCGGCGCGCCATGGTTTAATCTGGATTCTTCCGCCGCGAACGCAACCAGATGGCTGTTGATCGACTGCTCCAGCGAGGTGATGCCCTGAGGCTCTTTGCCGGTCGTGATCATTTCCAGAAATTCCAGCACCATTCTGACGTCACCGCCGCCATGTCCGCTGAAATCCGTCGCAAGCTTCGTCACATCAATCACCTCTCTCGGCTGTCCGAACAGTCCGATTTCGATAATATTTTTTGTCATATCCGCTGTGATATCGCCTTTTGTTCCCATGATCTTACAGTAACGGGAAGCGCCGTCACTCGTAAATCCGCTCATGGAAAAGCTGATGTTGCTGCCGTCGGTGTTTTCAATATTTGTGATCTGATGATCTACAACGTTGTTGTCGCAATGGAATACACAGCGTCCGTAAGGTCCTGTCTTGATCGCTTCATAGATGCTTTCCTCTGTCGGATGAATTGCCAGGACGTCAACCGGCCATTCGGTGTTGCCCTGCGCGATGCCGGTACGCTTGTTGGTGATATAAATTTTTTCCGCGTCAAACGGACAGTTTTCTTTTACCTTACAGCCGTCCATGCAGCGAAGCGCAGCACCCTCCGGTGCGCAAGCTTCCTTGAAGAAATAAGTATCTCCCATCGAGGATACGCGCTTGGGCGTCTTGTCCGCCAACCACAAATACAGGTCGAAATCGTGACAGGTCTTCTGCAGACACATGGGACTGGTCGTATTGCTGTTTCTCCAGTTACCGCGCACGAAGCTGTGGGCCTGATGCCAGTAGCCGACGTTCTCGATGGCCTGAATCGTTACAACATCGCCAATGATTCCCTCAGAAATGATCTCCTTGATCTTCGAGAAAAAGGGCGTATAGCGCAGCACATGACAGACTACGATTTTTCTGTCATACTTACGGGACGCTTCCAACAGCTTATTGCAGTCCTCTGCACTGGGAGAAATCGGTTTTTCCATCAGGATATGATAGCCTTTTTCCAGCGCCATCAGCGCTTCCCGGACATGATCCTGATCCTGTGTGCAGATAAAAATCGCATCCGCCAGCTTCGGCTGCGCCAGAAGCTCTTCCGCGCTCGTAAAACAGCGCTCCTTCGGTACGTTGTACTCTTTTGCAGCTTCCTCTACACAGGCAGGATTGATGTCCGCCAGTGCTGTAATCTCCATTAAATCCGGATATTGTTTGGCAATCGGCGCATAGGTTACTCTTCCGCGGCTTCCGAGTCCAACGATCGCAACGGTTGTTTTCATGGTGTTTTCCTCTTTTCCTTTTGTGTTTTCCTCTCATTTCCGCACTCGCGTGCCGATATAGTATAACATTTTTTATTCGTAAAGAGAATCTAACGTAAGCAATAAAACATCTTCCTCTCCTCTTTTTATTCAAAACATTTTTAATAAAATTGATCTGAATAAAATATGTCATAGAAAAGACTTTCTTACAACTCATTTTCATCAAAAAAACCGCGGCATCCTGACATCAAACCTCAGGAATCGCCGCGGGTTTCTTCTTTTTATCTTCTACAGGACACGCCTGACAAACGCTCCCTCAGACATCTGGTATCGTAACGGTTTACTTCAGTCCTGTTTCTTCACAGTATGTCTGCCACTGTGCTGCCCAGCCTTCTCTTGCGCTGTCCAGCCCTGCTGCCTTTACTTTCTCCCGGAAGGTTTCAACAGCTGCATCCACGTCGTCTACCAGACCGTTCTGCAGAGGACGCAGATATTCGCTTACTACATCATCGATTGCTGCCTTTTCTGCAGAATATGCGCTGTAATCCTCAGAAAAACCGCTATAAGGATCTACACTCGGCATGCCTTTTTCTTCACAAATCTTTCCATAATTGTCAAACATCTCCTGCAGCAGCTTTCCGCCTTCGCCGTTGGGCAGCTTGTACTCCGGATTTCTTAAGGACCATGCATTTAAGCCTTCATAACCGAAGTCAGAGTTCAGACTCTGATACAGGCCATCCGAGGTTACCTCATAATCCTCGCCCTCGATGCCATACTGAGTCAGCAGGTTCAAATCCTTATCGGTTGCCAGAAGCTCGAGAACCTTCATCGCTCTTTCCGGATTTTTGCAGTCTTTGGTAATTGCAGTTGCATCTGCAGTAGGGGTTGTGGACCATACCTTACCAGCAGCTTCACTAAATGTAAAATATGCTGTTTTCCAATCCGGGTGATCTGCTTTCCATGTTTCTACACGGGTTGCGTATTTGTTCGGGTTCATACCGAAAACTAAGGCTACACACTGACCGTTATCGTACTGTTCGCCTGCATCTGTTGTGTTGGAAAGAATACTTCTGGACCAGTAGCCCTTATCCGCCCAATCCTTCAACAGCTTCATATCCTCTACGAACTCGTCAGAGAACCAGTAATCCTCAACTTTCGTCGGGTCTGCCATTTTCACACGCTGACCATATCCGCTCTCGATTCCCACAACCGGATCATCCTCATATGCTAAAATACCCTGGGGATTCTGCGCAAGCAGTCCCTGGCTGGGATCCTTTTCCTGAATGCCCTTTAAGTATGCTTCCAGATTTTCGATGGAATCCGGCACTGGAAGATCATATTTTTCTCTCAGATCTTCGCGGTACTCAATTCCTGCGGGTGTGTACTGCTTCCAAAGGCATGGAATGGTCATGATCTTTCCGTTTACACGACAGCCCTCCAGCGCTGCGGGGTCGATCTGAGCTTTATAATCAGGAGATACCTGATCCAGCAGATCATCCAGCGGTAAAAATGCACCGCTCTGTGCCAGCTGTCCGAAATTATTCCAGCTTGCGGTATAGATTAAATCTACACCGCCGGTGGTCAGCTGCAGCTTGTATTTTTCACCCCAGTCTGTCCATGTAGAAAACTGAAAATCTACGGTTGCATTTGCCTTTTCCAGCAGGATCTCATTGATCTTATCCTCTACGCGATCCAGCCCTGCCGGTGCGTCACCAAGCAGATAAAATACCAGGTCAACCCGTTCGGAATAATCCAGCTCCTTTGCCTGTGCTGTGGTTTCCGTCTCTTTTGTGGCAGCCTCTTCACTCTGCACTGCAGCCATAGTTTCCTCGTAGCTTTCCCCAAGCTGACTATCTGCAGTCTGCTTATTGCCGCAGCCCGCCAACATCGTAGCGGTCATTGCAGCTGTCAATAGTACACTTACAACTTTTTTACGCATATGTTTCCTCCCTTTCCTGCGTTTCCGTATGATCTACGGCATTCCTCTTCTTCCTGAATTTTTATATCTATAAAAACGGATGCTCCGTTTCTATATACAGCTTCTCAGCCTTTTACCGCACCGACTGTAATGCCGGATACGAAATACCGCTGTACGAACGGATAGAATAACAGCACCGGTCCGGTTACGATGACCGCCATCGCCATTTTCATCGACTGCCCCGGCATGCTCTCGATCTGTGCCGTTGCTCCTACTGCAAGATCCTTTAATGCGGTCGTAGAGCTCAGCATATTATAGAGATAAAACTGCAGCTCATAGGTATTGGCATTTGTGGAAAACAGGGACGACCGATACCAGTCATTCCAGTAGCCAAGCGCCAGGAACAATCCCACTGTTGCAAGACCGGGCTTTAATACCGGCAGGACGATTTTGATAAAGATCGTAAAGGGTCCCGCTCCATCGATTTTGGCAGATTCCGCAATCGCATCCGGCACGCTGCTCTGAATAAATGTCCGCATCAGGATCACAAGAAATGAGCTCGTGATGCCGGGAAACCAGATAACAAATGCCGTTCCCTTTAAATTCAGGACATTCGCATACAGCAGATACCACGGAATCATACCTCCGCCGAAGATCGTGGTAAAATACATCATAAAGGTCACAATGTTGCGGTACTTGAACTCCTTGCGGGACACAACATAGGCTGTCATTGTCGTCATAAACAGACCGACTGCCGTACCGACAACTGTGTAATAAATCGTCATTTTATATGCCTGCAGAATAGATGCAGGATTTTTAAAAATGACCTTGTAGGCCTCCAGGGAAAAAACCTTCGGCCACAGGCTATAGCCCTCCCTCACGATCACTCCGTTATCCGTAAACGAACCGGATACTACCAGTAAAAACGGCAGCACACAGACGATCGAGACAATGGCGACCAGGGAATATGCCAGTATGTTGAATACAATATTGCTTGTGGAAGGTTTGATCTTACTTCCTGTCTTTTCTTTTTGCATTTTCTCCTCTCCCTTAAAATAATGCGTACTCAGAATCTTTTTTCTTAATCACCCAGTTCGTCACCATAACGACCACAAATCCGAAGATCGACTGGAAGAGACCCGCTGCGGAACCAAGGCCGATGCTCAGCGGCTGTCCGACCGTAATCCGATATACATAAGTGTCCAGAATGTCTGTCACGTCATACAAAAGTCCGTTGTTTCCGACGGTCTGATAAAACAGTTCAAAATTACCTTTCATGATGCTGCCCAGAGAGTAGATCAGCAGGATAATAAATGTGGGCTTGATCTGCGGCAGCGTAATGTAAAGGATTCTCTTGAAAATATTCGCACCGTCTACTTTTGCCGCTTCATACAGCTCGTTATCAATGCCCATGATCGTCGCCAGATAAATAACCATACCGTAGCCGACGGATTTCCACATGTAAAACAGGGTGATCAGAAACGGCCAGTACACCGGTGTGTTGTAAAAATCGATCGCCGTCCCTCCCGAGGAACGAATCATGTTATTGATCGCACCATACTGATATTCCATCAGGCTGTAAACCATGACCTTTAACATAACGTAGGATACGAAGTAGGGCATAAACATCAGCGTCTGTCCGGTCTTCTTAAACCATTTTACCGTCAGCTGGCTGATCAGGATCGCAAAGAAGATCTGAAGCACATTTCCAAGCCCGATAAAGACTACGTTATATAAAACCGTATTGCGGATCAGTCTGCCCATCTGGGACTGGAACAGAAATTCGAAGTTTTTCAGTCCTACAAAGGGGCTTGCCCACAGACCGTCTGAAAAATTAAAGTTCACAAATGCAAAGTAAATACCGATCATCGGCAGGTAGGAATTGATCAGAAAGAACACACACAGCGGGATCAGCATCAGAAACAGTACCCAGTTTTTCTGAAATTCTTTGATCAGCCCGTGTTCATGGCAGCAGATCCTCTCCTTCGCCTCCATCCGTTTGATCAGTCCATAGGCTGCAAGCGCCAATATCAGTTCAACTGCCAGGATCCACGATCCGGAAAAGCCCTTCATTTTCACCACATTGTTGGAATACAGGACAAAACCGTAAGAGCCAAACACCAGAAGTGCTGTCAGAAGTGTCGAGGCCTTTCCGACCACATAAGTATGAAGTTCTCCCTTCCCATCGTTCCCTTTGCTGTTGCGAAAGACCTTCCAGATATACAGAAGCTCCAGATACCAGGTTGCAGCCAGCAGGATCAGCAGCAGCATCGCATACAATCCGAAAACGCCTTTTCCGGAATTTTTTACAAATCCCAGCAGGGAAAAAATACTGTAGCTCGAATACAGGCTGCCTGCTGCTTCTCTTGTAATCCCCAGCTTAGCAAAAAGCTTCGGAATATTTACCAGCTGGATCCAGTCCATAAAGGGTAGGGACAGAACAAGCATCAGTCCATTCATCAGTGCCGTCACCAGCAGCCCTGTTTTTCTCCCCGTTTTCTCCTGTTCCAGACATGTATCCAACGTCAGAAGCATATTCTTTGGTTTCATAATTTCCTCTCTATTCTCCTTTTATATTTCCCGCAATGAAAACCTTTCGGTAAAAGATCCCTGTCTGTCACGCGTTTTCCCAAAATGCTCACTACTTTTTTGCACCTATTCGATCTTCCCTTTTTATCTGCAAAAAAGCTTCTGCCGGAGGGCAGTGCAGTAATATTGCTGTCATTTTTTATCTTTTTGTTGCTTTCCTTATGCACTTTACTCATTCATCATAATCTCCGCCTCCGTTTTTCACTATACAAAAAGCTTGCGTATATGTATAAAAAAGTGCTATCATCATCTTACAATAACTCAAACCAGAAATGAGGTCAGAAATGCTGGAAAATTATGTTGCCCTATCTATAATGAATATGTTAGCCATGCTGCTATTAGCTTTTGTCGTCGGCAGAAATAACCTTCTGGACCGTAAAATGAAGCGTTTTTTTCCACTGCCATTTTTTGCACGATACTTGTCATCCTTGCGGAAACCGGAACCTCTGTTTTTGGACGGCCCATTGCCTCTTTTAGCCTCCCTCATATGTTTTTTAATGTGATCGGCTTTTCCCTTTCTCCATTTATTACCATTTTTCTTGCATTTGTTCTTAACCATAAAAATTACAGAAATATACTTTACCTGTTCCTTCCGGCTGTCATCAACATGCTTTTGACTGTACTCTCGCCAAAATTCGGTCTGATATTTTCCATTTCTCGGCAAAATGAATATTTCCGCGGACCCTGTTTTTTTGTTTATGTTGCCGCTTATATCTGGAGCATGACCATACTTTTTAAAGAAACCTTATACATCGCCAAGCGTTATCAAAACAAAGATTGCTTTGCACTGCTATTGCTGTTTTTGTTCATTCTTGGAGGAACCTCTATACAGGTTCTGTTTCCATCCATCCATACAACCTGGTCCTGCGTTTCCTTATCCCTCATCCTTTATTATGCGTTTTTTTGTGAGTTGAAAGAGAAGCACGATATCCTGACCGGTCTGTTTAACCGCCGCGCCTATGAATATAAAATCCAGCATCTGGAGTCCCTGGGTTATGGGGCGATTATATTCTTTGATGTGGATGATTTCAAAAAAATCAATGACCAATTTGGGCACCAGTATGGAGACCAGTGTCTCAGCACGATTGCCGGTTTGATACTGAAGTCTTTTTCAGGCATCGGATTTTGTTACAGGATCGGCGGCGACGAATTTGGTGTATTATCTGATAAAGCAGATGAAATTGATATTTTAAATGCAATCAGCCTTTTTATAAATAATTTAAATTCCAGCCGGGAGCAGGACTGCAATCTTCCTCTGGTTTCTATGGGATACAGCATTTATCATAAATCTGAGGGCAGCATAGAGCAAGCGATTTCAAAAGCGGATGCCCAGTTATATCGATACAAAAAACTGCACAAACAAGAAACAAAAGAACCGGGCAAAACCAATTGTAACTTTTCCTGCTCTTTGACAGAAAGGACACCACATTGATTACCAAACGCGACCTTTATGAAATCCACTCTGAAAAGATCTGCCCCTACACAGGCATGGCTTCTCCGGAATTTGCCCCGCTTTCCGCCGGGATCAGCTACCGCGATCCTTATTACCACATCCGGCGCTTCAACGGAGATCATTATGTGTTTGAATGCGTGCTGCAGGGAACCGGCTATGTGGAATTTAATGGCACCTTAACCAGGCTCACGGCAGGGGATGCCTACATTCTGCATCCCTGTACGTTTCATCATTATTATTCCGACCATAATGATCCCTGGGTAAAGATCTGGTTCAACGGTCAGGGAAACCTGATCAGTCATCTGCTCAGTGATTATCAGCTCGGCTTCAACTGCTGCGTCCGGAATTTCTGGAAAAGCGATTACCTGATGCAGATCCTTCAGAAGCTGGAAAAAGAGCCCTCGCTCAACAAAAACGAGCTGGCTCTTTTACTCCATCAGCATATCATTCAGTTTTCCGAGCAGTTAAACGGACTGCAGACCGATACCTCTGCCCCCCAGATCATGAAAACCTACATCGAGCAGAATCTGACTGCACCGCTCAACATCGCAGATATCGCTGCACAGGTACATCTTTCCAATTCCCGTGCGATTCATCTGTTTAAAGAAACCTTTCATATGACGCCCTATCATTATTACTTGTCCCGCAAGCTGGCAATTGCACAGGATCTTCTGCGCTCTACGGAAATGTCCATTCAGGAAATATCCGACCTGCTGAGCTTCCCGGATTACCGACACTTCACCAACCTCTTTAAGCGCTGGACCGGCGTGACGCCCAGCTGGTTTCGAAATGACTTGTCCACGCGCGACGATTATGTCAAGCCGCTCCCCCCTACGTAAACAGGCGAACGCCCTGTCATTCCATCACAAAATCCACATGCAAGCATTCTGACAGCGGATGTTCTACCACAAGCTCTGCCACATCGCTGTCCGGTGCTGCGCCTGCTGTCCCGAATACCTTCGCCTCCTTTGATTTCAAGATTCTCTCAAAAATCTGTTTTCTCCCATTGATCAACACCTGTTTTACCCGTTCTCCCAAAAGCTCATGACACCGGATCCGCAATGTCCGCCTTTTACCTGCAAACCTGCCCGCAAAGTCTCCCTCCGCGTTTGAAATGCTAAGTCCATATGCCTTTTGATTTCCATCATAGGAGGTATGATAATAGGTCTTGCGATATTTTCCGTTTTTGTAGGCGTCCGTCTCACGGTCATCCTCATACAGAAATCCGTCTTGCAAACATTCTTTACAGGGATAATAATCCATCGTCAAAAGCTCCCAGCTCTGCTCCTTGACACAGGCAGTATCCTCCGCCAGGATCAAAACCGCTCCCAGCCGGATATAGAGTTCCAGCTGCTCTGACTGATTTTTCAGCTTCCTGCAGCGTTTTCCCTGATATACCTTTCCTGTCCACGGATACAGCCACAATCCCTCCGGCAGGTAGATTTCAGACTTTTCTTTTTCCGGCACAACAAGCAGATCTCCGATCATAAACTCCTGCAAATATAGCAGCACCTTTTTATCCTGGGGATATTCCCAGTCCAGGCGGTGGCAGATCGGCATGCCGTTCTCCCAGCTTTCATACACGTTTCTGTACAGCATCGGCAACAGACTGCCGTTTCCTGGTTTTCGAAGCATCTGTTTTAAATTTGTCTCTCTCTGGCACTCCGTCATTTCCAGATAATCCAGATAGGGCAATTCTTTTTTTCTGTCCTGAAAATATCTCTCAGGGTTCTTCAGGATCTCTGTATACAATCCATTGGCAGGTGTTTCTGCCTCACTCTTTCCATCTGATGCCGCTTTGAGTAATCTCAGTGGCTGCTTCAAACAAGGCTCAATTTTTTGATCCTCCAATACAGCCTCCCGGAGCATATCTGCCCTTCCGGTCAGACAGACATACGTTTCCCGGAGCTTTCTTGCATCTTTTTTGCACACCAGAAGATAAAGATCCTCCGCATCCCATTGCAGGATATATTTTTTCTTTTCAGAAGTGCTGCAGTTTTTTTCCGGCAGCAAAATCCTTGGTACGTCCAACAGCGGATAAATCCATGGAGTCTGTGCCGGAGCCGGAAGCTTTCCGTTTATTTTTACTCTTTCGTACTGATAAACGCATTTGCCCTCTCTAAAAATCTGAAGCCCCCTCAGTCCTTCTTTCGGATTCGGCAAAACAAGAAGAAGGTCTCCCAGCAAAAACCGCTGCGGACGGCTGTGTTCCTGAGCAGCCTCTTCTCTTACCACCAGGCTTTGCTGCCTGCCCTGATTTTCCCGGGATCTGCTTTGACTTTCCGGCAGCCTCTTTCCTGCCTTTTCAAACGCTCCCCTGTCCGGAATCCAAAGCGTATTCCGATCCGTGAAATATGCCCCATATCTGACTTCCAGCCGAAGTACCTCTTCTGACAAAAACTGAATCCGCACATTATCATAGATCAACTCGCGCATATCATCCTCCCGCAGTCTGCTTTTCGATGCACAGACTTCACCCTTTGAATCCTGTCCTTATTATAAAGAGGAGCAACGCTGTTTTCGAGGAAGATTAGGCGCATATATGTGTAAAAAAGTGGTATTTCGGAGAAAGCCCAATCACGGATATGGAAATCTACCAGATCACAGATCTTGGAACTACATCACGTACATTCATTGTTCCATCAGCCACGCCCGCTCTTTTTCTTTTTCCTCCAGCGCTGCCGCGTAGCCTTTGATAATCTTCTGCAGTTTCTTCACGCTGTTAATGCTGCCGCTCTTTCCCTCTGGCTGATCCAGCCAGTGCTTCTGCTGTTGGGGCGTGTAAATATTTTCCCGGGTGTTTTCCCCGATTTCCAGCCAAACACCCTGGAAACGCACCGCGTTGTTCTCAGCGTCCAGGTATTCGTCCATTTGTATCAGCGGATGTGTTTCAAAAACCGTAGTTTCCCCACAACAACCTCTGCCAGCGGCATTGTCCACACCCGTCCCGGCATCTCCCGCTCTATATGTCCGCTTCACCGTCACGCCATTTTCCGTCAGTCCAACTTCCAGCCACTCCGTTCCTTCCGGGCGATGCCAGATCTTATCCAAAATGAGATCGATCGGTTTTAAAATCAAAAAGGTCAGGATAATCGCAATCGTACTGGAAATTTCCCCGATTCCATCGTTCTGGCAAATGATCTGAAACCAGATCGGATCGCTCTCACGAATCAGCCACACTCTGCCGACAACCCAAAGCACTGTCAGCAGATCGATTCCAATTGTTACTGCAGCCATTGGCATCAGAACTTTTCCTTTTTTGATGCCCCATTCTGCATACTTTTTTCTCTGTTCTTCCGTAAATCGTATCGGCAGTTCATATTTTTCGTACATACTGTTTCCCCAATCCCGTATTCTGTACTGTCAGCTGTTCCTGTGTCTCCCGCCCGCTGTCCGCATAATCGCCGCATAAACCAACGCCTACGCCTGCTTTTTCTCCACGCGCTTTTCGCACCACGCCTGCAGTCCACATTCACTGCATTTCGCTTTTCTTGCGGTACAAATGCTCCTGCCGTGATAAATCAGCTGAAAATTGATGCGGTTCCAGTGATCTTTTGGAAGCACCCGCATCAGCTCCTCTTCCGTCTCAACCGGATTTTTGCCGTTTGCCCAGCCGAGCCGATGCGAAATCCGAAACACATGCGTGTCCACAGTCACGCCCGGAATTCCATACGCATCCGCCAGAAAGAGTGTTGCGGTCTTTCTTCCGACTCCCGCCAGCTTTACCAGCTCTTCGATCGTCGTCGGCACTTCGCCGCCATATTGTTCTGCAAGCTGCATACAACAGGATTTAACATGCTTTGCCTTACTTTTATACAAGCCAACCGACTTGATTTCTTCCCCGATTTCCTCTTCTGTCGCCTGCGCGATCTCCTGCACGGTTGGAAAACGACCATACAGCTTCGGAAGGACTTCATCCACCTGCTTGTCCGTGCTCTGCGCGCTCAGCATGATCGCAACAAGCAGCTGCCAGTGCTCCTGATGAAAAAATCCCTCTTTCTCCACACCGTAGGTCTGATCCAACCAGTCCAGTTCTTCCCGCAGATGCGGTACTTTTGCTATTTTATCCATTTTGTTTTCCTCAGCAGTTCACCCGCTCCCTTCGTGATTTCTGACAGTCAGATTTTCATGTGAGCAGGAATCTGCCTGTCAAAAGTTACGAGCAAACTATAATCCGTTCCAGAATCCGCACAACCTCTCGCAATCCCTCTTCATCTTCCGCCGAAAATCTGCCAACCTCCGGGCTGTCAATATCCAGCACACCAATTACCTCTCCGTTTTTGTGCAGTGGAAGCACAATTTCCGACCGGGATGCCGCGTCGCACGCAATATGTCCGGGAAACGCATGCACGTCCTCGACCCGCTGTACGCTGTCCGTCTGCAGCGCTGTCCCGCAGACGCCGTTTCCCTCTGCAATCCGCACGCACGCTGTTTTTCCCTGAAAAGGTCCCAGCCACAGCACATGATTGTCCGTCAGGTAAAAGCCTGCCCAGTTCAGGCGATCCAGCCTTTCATATAAAAGCGCTGCCGCATTTGCAAGGTTGCTGACCATCGGCCACTCTGCATCCACCAGCGCCGCCAACTGCTCTGTCAGCTCCTGATATTGTTGTGTCATATCACATCTCTCCATTCCGCAGGTGTTTTGCGTTTCTCAAATATTGTACATGTCAATTTTGAAAAAATCCATGTATCTTTTTTTCTATAACTCCATCATCCAACTTAGCAAACATTCTACAAGACTTTCCAATACCCATTCCGTTTTCCATTCATACGAACTATCTTTTCTTCTTTCACTAATTTTTTTATAATCCGTTGAACAGTACTTACAGAAGCACCTACATCTTCCGCTAATTCTTTCTGTTTAATTCTTGGCGAATATAGTATTTTCTTTATTACTTTTATTTCCATTTCTGTTCTGCCAGAATTCAAAACCTCATTCAAAACTTCATTCAAAACTTCATTTTTTTCGTTCAAAACTTCATTCTTAAAGTTAAGATTTTTCAGGATAACTCTAAATTCCGTTGCATTTGAATAAAAAACAGGCTTTTTGTCTTCCGTATAGTTCGGTTCTACTTCATATGCCTGCATAATCTTTTTAAAACCGCTTCCTCTTCGTTCCATATAATCAAGTCGACTAAAAATATCTGCAACCACTGGATTTCTGCGCTTTGATGGAACGTTACCAATATCCCTGTCCTGAATAAGCGTCCCATCATACATTCCACCGGGGGAATATATTTCCAAACGGTCATCAAAAATATCAATATGAACTTCGCTTCCCATATCTAAATAATCACGATGTACTAATCCATTCACTAATCCTTCAAAAATACTTCTCTCTGGATATTCCGGATATTCTACTCTCCGATCAGACTCTTTTTTCCACATTTTCTTTGAATTTCTTCGCACAAAATTCATGCCCTCTTCCAAAAGCAGGATAAGACTGCCTGTATATTCTTCATCATCCAGTGCATCAATAACTCCTGATGCTTTGTCAATACCATTCCATCTGGTGCAAAATAATCTCGAACAATAAACAGGAGATTCATCCGCAAACAAAGCTCCTGCATTCGTTAACATACCATTCCTGTCAATAATACCAAATGATTCAAAATCTTTGATTTCCATACTTTTCTTCGTCTGTTTATAATATGCTGCCTTTAACTTGGAAAAAGAATAATCATCAAAATTATAATCCGTAACGAGACTATCATAAGTTCTGTTCTTTCCCCGTAAAACCAGTCTCTTTAAATCCATCGCAGCCGCAATTACACTTTCATTGCCGATTCGAACAAAAGCCGTATAATTACCTTCTCCTACATAATAGTAAGGAGTCTCACCGCCCCGATATACCTCCAGTGTTATAATCTTCTTGCCATCTATTTCGTGTGCTTTTAGCAGAACTTCTGGAATTGGATCCATTTTTGTCTTTATCTGCTCACTAATAACTTCCATAGCTTTCTTTGCATCGTCAACTCCCACCACAGAATCATTATCGGCAATGCCAAAAATTAGCACACCACCAACGCCATTAGCAAAAGCACTTACACTTTTCAGCCAACTTTTCGGCTTTTTTATCTCCAGCATCGCTTTTTTGTCATATTCGGTTGCTTCACCGATCAGTTGTTCTAATTTCATAAACACCCCTTATAAATATTTTACCTTTTACAAGTGCCCAACACTACTTCTAATTATTTTATCATAGGGCTATTTACAAGTAAACTTTACCATTCTATCGTTCCTTTAATATGTGCGATAAAATATATTCAAAAAGGCAAAAATCAGTATTATCTACTAATTTTTGCCTCTTGTTCCTTCTTTGCCTTAGCTATTTCGGGTTCTGCTGCTTTTATTCTCAGTCGTCGTATCCGTTCGGATTCATCGACTGCCATCTCCAGGAATCCTCGCACATCTCTTTGATGCCGTATTCTGCTTTCCATCCAAGCTCTCTTTCTGCCTTGCTCGCATCGGAGTAGCAGGTTGCGATATCGCCTGCACGGCGGGGCTTGATCACATACGGGATCTTCACGCCGGTAGCAGCCTCGAAGTTTTTCACGATATCCAGCACGCTGTAGCCGTGTCCGGTTCCCAGGTTGTAAATGTTCAGACCGGAATGATCCTCCAGCTTCTTGAGGGCTTTTACATGGCCTTTTGCAAGGTCAACGACATGGATGTAGTCTCTGACGCCGGTTCCGTCCGGAGTGTCGTAATCGTCACCAAAAACACCCAGCTCTTTCAGCTTGCCGACTGCAACCTGTGTGATGTAAGGCATCAGATTGTTCGGAATACCATTGGGATTTTCACCGATCAGACCGCTCTTGTGAGCACCGATCGGGTTGAAATAACGCAGCAGAACAACGTTCCATTCCGGATCTGCTTTCTGGATATCTGTCAGAACCTGTTCCAGCATGGATTTTGTCCAGCCGTAGGGGTTTGTGCACTGTCCCTTCGGGCATTCCTCGGTGATCGGGATCATCGCAGGATCGCCGTACACGGTTGCAGAAGAGGAAAAGATGATATTCTTCACATTGTGCTTGCGCATTACATCAACCAGTGTCAGAGTGCCTGCAATATTGTTTTCATAGTATTCCCAGGGCTTCTGTACGGATTCACCGACTGCCTTTAAGCCTGCGAAATGAATGCAGGAATCGATTTTTTCTTTTGCAAAAACTTCATTCAGGCCTTCTCTGTCGAGAATGTCCACTTTGTAAAAAGGAACCTTCTTTCCTGTGATCTTTTCTACACGTTCCAGGGATTTCTCGCTGGAATTTACCAGATTATCTACTACAACGACATCATATCCGGCATTCTGTAATTCAATAACGGTATGACTGCCGATAAATCCGGCGCCGCCTGTAACTAAAATTGCCATGTTTCGTTTCCTCCATTCTTTTGCTGACTTTTCTTATTGTTTTACCACAGAACATCAGGATAAACACCGGCATCCTTTAACTTCTGGATCGACTCCATCACAAACGGTTTGTCTTCCTTATAGGTAACGCCAAACCATTTGTCAGCAGAATGAAGCACCTCAACGGTTGCTTTTCCAGCCTTTAACAGCTTATCTACCTCGATCGGCAAAAAGCACTCGGATTTGAGCGGATTCTTTTCAACTTCTTCTGCAAAGAAACGATCTACTGCATTCTGCAGCTCGTTGATAATGCTGGGAGAAAATGCCCACATGTTCATGGAAACCGGAGTCTTTAATCCTACCGGAATCCAGGTCTTACCATCATCCTCTGTGTATGCCGCGCCGTCCTCGGTCTTCACGATCTTGGTACGCTCTGCGATCTCCTGCAGATAGCCGTTCTCGTCGGTTACGCAGATACCTCTTGCAACGGAACCGTTATCCGTCAAAGTGTTGCCCAGCTGATAGCCAACCATCGCGTAACGATATTTTTCATCGTCGTGATGTGTAGTCAGGAAACGGTACAGCTCTTCAAAAGCGCTTCTTCCATAATAGTCATCCGCATTGATCACTGCGAAAGGCTCATTCACTACGCCCTTGCAGCACAGGATTGCATGTGCGGTTCCCCAGGGCTTTACACGGCCTTCCGGAATCTGAAATCCTTCCGGAACCTTCGTCAGTTCCTGGAATACATACTCTACCGGAATATGTTTGCTGACTGCATTGCCGATGCACTCTCTGAAATCCTGCTCATGCTCCCTTTTAATGATGAAAACGACCTTGCCGAATCCCGCTCTGACTGCATCATAGATCGAGAAATCAATGATCTTATGCCCCTTGTCATCTACAGGATCAATCTGTTTTAAGCCGCCGTAACGGCTTCCCATTCCTGCTGCCAGAATTACTAATGTCGGTTTTTCCATTTGTTCCCTCCTATTGTAACATAAGCCCCCGCAGCTGCAATTCTTCCATGTTGCAAAGACCTGTCAAAATGTTATACGGCTATTTGAGTGATATCTGCACGAAAAGCCGCTTCTTATGCTCATTATATCGTGAGCCCGCGCTGACGCGCTTTATCGCCTGCTGCGCAGGCTGCTCATTCTCTAATGGCACAAGAAAAACAAATGCCGCCTTCGGCGTCGCTTGTTTTTCTTCTGTGCTCATTATATCATGCTGTATCTCAAACTGCAAACCGGTAGCACTGGTGTTTCTCCATACGTTATAAAATCCCGTTACAGCACCACCGTTTTTCCTGCCGTCGGCTTTACGACTTTGATCTGCGGATATTCCTCATCCATCAGCTTTTTAAACCGTCTCGTATCGACATGCTCCGATACCGGCGGGAATGCGTCGTCAAAATGATCCAGCAAAATCCGCTTGGGCTGCAGCCGCTCTACGACCTCCAGCGCTACTGCTTCCAGAAATTCGCTTCCCTGGAACGGCAGAATCAGAAGATCGGCTCCCTGCGGGTATTCCTGATCCTCCTGCAGTCCGAGACTTCCCATCACCTGCACGCGTTTGCCCTCCGCATGCACCTCGTACATCAGCGTCTGTCCGCCCTCCGGGAATTTCGGATTCAGATATGCAAGTGCCAGCGCATTTCTGAAATACTGCAAAAATCTGTGGGAAAACAGCTTCTGGAACACCTGACTTTTTCCAGGCTTCGCATGCTTTCCTTTCATTACAAGAATCCGTACGTCCCCGAGTCGGATCACGTCGCCCGGTCTCACCTTTACTACGTTGCTGGTGTTCTCCACCATATCGGAAAGCGTCTCTGCCGCCACTTCTCCGCAGTAAACGGTCGCCTCCGCATCGCTTTCCGGATCCAGAAATTCCGGAACCTCCATCAGATGATCCAGATGCCCGTGGGTCACACAGATCGTCTGATCCTGTAAAAAGTCATCCAGACAGTTCGGATTTTCCCCACCGACCAGCTGTACAAACGGGTCGAATAAAACTGTCTCACCGTCCGCTTCCAGACGAATTGCTGCCGTACCAAGCCAGGTAATTTTCACTTTCTGCTCCATTTCCGCAGGATTTTCCTGCTCTATCTAAACAATAGAATGCACAATCCTCATGCACCCTCTCTACCAACTGCAAGCCGTGCCGCTTCCATCTGACATCGGATTTGCGTTTCCAGCTCTGTTGCCGCGCGTTTGCCCTTTTTATCGGTCGGAATGTCCACCGGCTCTAAAATAACCAACTCCATTCCGTCCCTTTTTCGTCTGCCGCTTTTGGAAAAACGCGGATAAAACCGCAGCAGGCACGGAATCATCGGCTTCCGGAACCAGCACGCGATCTGAAACGCCCCCGGCTGAAACGCCCGGAGCGTCCGACAGCCGTCGTTCAACTCTCCCTCCGGGTAAATCTGCAGCATCTGACCCTCATCCAGTCCCTGTTTTATGCGTTTTAAAACCGGTCGCCACCCGTCCAGCTTTGCAGGCAATCCGATTCCGCCCATCAGACGCACAATCGCACCTGCGACCGGAATGTGGAGATTAGATTCCAACGATAAAAACTGCATCGTATAGTTCTGAAACACGCATGCCAGCATCACGCAGTCCAGCTTGTGAACATGATTGCAGACACTGATACAGCCGTTCTCCATCTTTTCCTCCGGTATCCTGCCGACCACCCGAAATCCGTACAACAGCCGGAACACCGGCGGAAAAATGTGCAGGATCAGCCACTTTACGAGTCGGTACAACGGACGTTTGGAGTCAAACACTCCGACCAGGGTGCTGTCTATGGTGCCGCTTTTTGATCCTGTACGGTCTTTCACCAAAATCATCCCTGTGCTGCCTCCATTCCATTTATCCCAAGGTCTCCGCAATCTCTTCCGCAAACATCTGCTCTGCTTTCCGAATGCTGTTTTTCAGACGATACTGGTTGGCGCTCTCCGCATAGACACGTGCCATCTGATGCCGTGCTGTTGCATGCTCATACCACCAGTCAATCCGCTCCGCCAGATCGTCTACGTTGCCCGCTTCGAATAAACTCCTGTGATCGAGGGCAAACTGCGGGGTAGCTGAAAGCGGCGAATCCGCGATGACCGGAACCAGCCCGGACGCAACCGCTTCCAGGCAGGCGATCGCCTCGATTTCGACGTCCGCCGCATGGACGTACAAATCGCTCATCGCCATCAGTTCGCACAGTCGCTCCGTATCAAAAAATCCCATGATCGGAGGATAGCGCAGCGACCTTCCCTGCCAGCGCAGGCTGCGCTCCTTCGGTCCCTGTCCCGCCAAAATCAGCTGAATCCTGTGGGAATGTGCAGATCGTTTTACCGCTTCTATTAAAACATCCTGCCGTTTTTCTTCTGAATAACGTCCAATCATCAAAATGACGAATTTATGCGCCAGCTCCGGCTCCTTTTGGCGCACGCGCGGATAAAATTCATCCGATACGCCGTTCGATATAATATGAAGCTTTGCCTGATAGCCGTGTTCCTTTAACTGCCCCGCGATAAACGGGCTCGGGCAATGGATATGCGTAAATTCATTATAAAAATCATCTCGGAACCATTCATACAAAAGCTCATTGGCCTTTTTATTTTTCCCAAGATGAATCGTCGATGTAATGTTTTCCGGCTGCACATGGAACGCCGCTGTCACCGGTTTGCCCATTTCCTTTGCAATCCGCAGTCCGACACGGGAAAGCGCAAAGGGCATCATAAAATGCACCACGTCCGCCCATGCGATCGCCTGCTCCAGCACGCTGCGGTTCGGTTTCGCAAACACCATGCCCTGACTTCTGATAATAGAATCCGCAACCGGCAGAAAATGGATCTCCGGCATCGGATATTTGCCTCTCGCAGGTTTTCCCGTCGCTGCAACCCGAACCTCGTTTCCATCCGCCGCCAGCGCCTGGGCAAACCGACGCGCACTGATCGTTGTTCCGTTATTTCCCTGATCGAACTGGTCAATTACCAACAGGATTTTCATATCCTACTCCATTCCGCAGACTTCTCTAAAGCCTGCCCCTCACATTTTTCCGTTCTTTCCACTCATTTCTGCGCACGCTTTTTGCGCATGCCGAGTTTGTGTCAAGTGCGCGCAGACACAAATCGCGTGATTGAAAAATTTTATTTTTCAATCTTACTCCGCGGTACTTTCCGTCTCCGGCATCGTTGTTTCGATGACGAAAAATCTGCTGCCGGTCATACTGCGGAACAGATCCGGCGTAGAAGCCGCCCCGGTATACCACTGTCCATCGTAATAAATATCGTTTTCATAAACACCGATCTTCAATTCTCTTCCATCCTGAAAAGTGAATACATAGCAGGTATCCGGCTCATGCTCCTGTGTCGTCTTAAACCGTCTCGAAAGGACACCTGCCACTTCCGCCGCACGTACGATATTGTCCTGATCCGTAAAAGCCTGCTCTGCCCCGTTTTGTGTCACAACGACAGATACAAGATCTGTACGCCTGTCCAGTGTCGTCGCCAGCGGTCTTCCCTGCATAATGAAAAAAGCAAGCAGCACTACAGCAACACTGATCACTGTCGGACGTATAAAATGCCATGTCCTTTTCCACTTTGGTTCTTCCTGCATCTTCTGATTCATAGATTCCTCCGTCTCCGCCGCATATCCGGCGTGTTTTGATCCCGCCTCATGAACAATTACAGATATTGTATCAATTGTAGCATAAAAGCGCAAACATTAGAATGCGCTTCGTGGCTCCCTGCGGACAGATTCTCACGCGAGCATGGAATCTGTCCACAGGGAGCCACGAATAAACTGTAAAAAAAAAGAATGTGCCTTGGCACATTCTCGCGCCGAGGCGCGGTTGCTTCGGCAACCATCTACCCCTGCGCCGAGTGCGCATCCTAAGCGGAGCGTTTTTATCGTATGGAAACAAAGTTTCCTATACAATAAAAAAGCGCCCTTCTGCCTGAAGGGGGGGGAGGGTGGCAGAAGGGCTCTAAAGGGGGGTATAGTATATAAAAAAGAGGGGGTACGCTTAATATAACATTAAGCTTTATCGATTGGCTTTTTTCGCTCTCGCCTTTCGATGATTCCATTTTATCTTTTTTCTGAGATTTGTCAACATGCCCCAAACCCGCATAAAATCAAGGGTTTTTGTCACTTTTTCAATTTGCTTTCGCTTCTTTTTATCCGATTTTATAAAAAATATCCATGAATTGTGAACACTTTTTTCTATAAGGGATCGTTCTCACATTCTTTTGCACAAAAACTTTTTTCTATTTTCCAAAACTTTGTAATAATTTATTTTTGAGATGCCAGAGTCAAAAGTTCTAAGCCTCCATGGGCTCATGGATGGGATTCTCGCGCCGAGGCGCGGTTGCTTCGGCAACCATCTTCCCCTCACTCCGGTGTGATACGAATACCACGCTGGCTCACGGATGGGATTCTCCCATCCGCACCCGGTAAATCCTGCTTTGCCTCGTTATAAAAAACCAGCTGCCATTGGGGGATGGCAGCTGGTCAAAAAAGGGGGGTGTATAAAAAAGAGGGGAAATAAGCAATTTTTACGCTACTGCGAATTTCTGAATCGCATCTACGAATTCAGCGTTTTCACCATGGCAGTTTACGGTAAGAATCTTGGCAAGACCAAGACTGATAATTCCAAGAATGGATTTTGCATCCACAATGGTGGAATCATACTGAATATCTACATCAAAGTCGCATTTTTCTGCTGCCCTTACGAACTCCCGGACATCAGCCGTCGCATTCAAACGGATTTTCATTTTATTCATGTTATCCATGCCGATATCTCCTTTCGAACAGTTTCCAAATTTTTTTCAGCAGCTTTCACTGTTGTTGGTTTTATTTTATGCAGTTTTGGCAATTTGTCAACACGTCCGTTTTTCTCCTGTTCTGAGCCATTTTTGTGAAAAAAGAAATGTTTTTGTCCTGTTTTTTCCTATCTTTTATCTCTTTTTCTCTATCATGAGCCGAAATATGAGAATATCGTGAAATCGTTCTCATATTTCTTTTTGCAATTTGTCCCCATTTCTGCAAAAATTTTGTCAAATATTCTTTTCTCCTTCTCCCTTTTTTCTTTTTTTCCCTTGTGCTACACTAACTACAGACCAAAACTGCTCTCAGAAAGGACTTGAAACTATGGTAAAAATAATTTCCGACAGTACCTGTGACCTCACCCCGGATCTGCTTTCCAAATATGATATCGATATTCTGCCGCTTCATATCCTGCTTGGAGAGAAGGAATATAAAGACGGAAAAGATATTACTCCGGATCAAATCTATTCCTGGTCAGATGCTAATAAAACAACACCCAAAACCTCTGCACCCGCTCTTTCTGAAACCATCGATCTATTCCGCCCTTATGTGGAGGAAGGACGCAATATTGTCTGTTTCTCGATCTCTAACAGTATGTCCTCTTCCGGCAATGTTATGCAGCTTGCGGCAGAAGAACTGGACGCGCAGGATCTGATCACAGTGATCGACTCTGCAAATCTATCCACCGGCATCGGTCTTCTGGTCATAGAAGCCGCTATTCTGGCACAAAACAACAAAACAGCGGCAGAAATCTCTGTCGCTGTAGAAAGTTTAAAACCGTATGTCCGTGCCAGCTTTGTCGTTGACACACTCACTTATCTGCATCGCGGAGGACGCTGCAGCGCCATCGCCGCCATGGCAGGAGGGCTTTTAAAGCTCCACCCCCAGATCATCGTAGAGCACGGTGCCATGAAACCGACAAAAAAATACCGGGGCAAAATGGATTCCGTTATCCTTTCCTATGTGAAAGATATGGAGCCTGCTTTAAAGCATGCGCGTCCGGATCGCGTGTTTATCACACATTCCGGCTGTGAGCCAACCATTATAAATGCGGTCCGCTCCTATCTCGAAGGTCTCGGAATCTTCCGTGAAATCCTCGAAACCCGGGCAGGCGGCGTAATTTCCAGCCACTGCGGTCCCGGAACCCTCGGCGTTTTATTCCTCGAATCCTGATCTGCCTGTCCTTTTTGTCAGCTGAGTTTACATACCTCCCGCCAAAGAGGGCAGGCATTTTCCTGCCAGAAATCAGATCAGGCAATACGCAACTGCCGCCAGCACTGTCTGAAGAATCAGGAAGCGCACAACAACCTGGGTATCCGACCAGCCAAGATTCTTACGCACATGATCATGCAGCGGTGTTCTCGTCTTTTTCAGAATGGAAATCTTCAAAAAGCGCTTGAGCGCTATCTTCACAAGCCCGATTCCGCCGTCCACAATCATTACCGCAGCCAGCAGAATATAGATAAACGGATGCGTGGATTTCAGTGCGATAACCGCGATATAAAACCCAAGGGCCCTGGAACCTGCATCACCCATCAGCATGCTGCTGGGTGAGCTGTTAAAGTACAGATAAGCAAACAAAACCGAAAGGAACAAAAAGTTTGCCATCGCGTATTTCTGCAGAACGGACGCAAACAGCACGCCAAACGCCAGAAGTGTCACACTGCAAAGACTCGCACACAGACCATCCACGCCGTCCGTACAGTTCGTCACGTTGACCGAAACCCAGATCAGAATCACGCCGAGAATCAGAAACAGCGCCTTCGGAATCACGATTTCATCCGCGCCGAAACAGATCGTCGTGGAGTTAAAATTCATATAAGTTAAAACCGCTACGACAGAAATGACGAGGTCGATCAGTCCTTTCTTGTATTCGTTCCATGGCGTCTTCGAAGCGTCATCCAGGTATCCGCTGATCATCATTGCAAACAGTAAAATCCCATAGATCACATACTCCACGTCAAGCGGAAGAAATAACACGCTGCTGATTAAAAAGCACAGCACAAAAATGAAACCAACCCCCCGCAGCTTTCCTTTCGACAGGCTTCCATTTACGGCAAACGCCCGCCCCTGATCACTGGGCAAAAAGGAAAACGGATGCTCCAGTAAAAAAAAGGTCAGAATAAACGTCACGATCATTCCGATCATCAGGATATGATTCGTGCTCAGATAATGCTCCAGAATCGAATACATAACTTCTTTCTCCCATCGACTTATTTGCAGGCATCCGCCCTCATCAGAATCCCTACTCCGATAGTATACGGCGATCCCATCAGGATTTCAATCTTTATTCCAGTGCTTCCTACTACACGTTATCCGATCCAGTGCATCATCGTCGCCAGAAGCTGCGGCACCTCCACGGGCTTGCCCATGTGGGCGTCCATTCCGGCACGCAGCGCCCGTTCGCTGTCCTCCGCAAACACGTTCGCCGTCAGCGCGATGATCGGCAGGTGCTTTCGTTTCAGCTTCTTTTCATACTGACGAATCCGTCCGGCTGTCTCGTAGCCGTCCATTTCCGGCATCTGCACGTCCATAAATACAAGATCGAAATAATCCTCCGGGTTGTTCTGCACCAGACGTACCGCTTCTTTTCCATTGACCGCCTCTTCGATGGAAATTCCGGTTTCACGAATCAACTCCTTTAAAATCTCCCGGTTCAGTTCATTGTCCTCTGCAAGAAGCAGACGGTTTTGCGCAAATCTGCCGCGGCATTCGTCCATCGTCCAGACTTTTCCGAGCTCCTCTACTACAGCGGCTTCCGCTTTTTTAAACCGCAGCAGCACCTCAAACGTCGTTCCTTCTCCCTCTTTGCTGTCTACCCGGATATCGCCACCCATCATTTCGACAAATGCCTTCGTAATGCTCATGCCAAGTCCGGTTCCTTCGAATTTGCCGTCCGCAACCTTCTGTTCCCGCGCAAATGGCTCGAATAACTTTTCCAGGAATTCTTTACTCATACCGATTCCGTTATCCTGCACGACAAACCGATATATCTGGTCGCTTCCGATCTCCTCCCGCTTTTCCGCGAGAAAACGGATTGTCCCGCCCTCCGGCGTATATTTGACGGCGTTCGACGCCAGATTTAACAAAATCTCCAGAATCCTGGTCGCGTCCCCGTAAACCGACTCTTCCGGCAGACGGTCCATATCCACCTGCAGCGTCATCTTCTTTTTCTCGATATTGTCCTGTAAAAGCATCAGCACATTGTCCACAACACTATGTATGAGGATCGGTTTTTTGATAAGTTCCATTCTGCCGCTTTCGATCTTGGACATATTCAGCACTTCGTTAATCAATTTCAAAAGATGCCCGGACGCCTGCTCGATTTTTCCAAGGCAGTCCATCACCCGCTCCGGTTCCCCGATATTTTCCGAAGCGATCCGCGTCATCCCCATAATCGCGTTCATCGGCGTGCGGATATCGTGGGACATATTCGATAAAAAAATACTCTTTGCACGGTTGGCACGCTCCGCCTGCTCCTGGGCAAACTCCATCGCCTCTTTTAACTGCTCCTGCTGCTTTTTGACTGTATCAATATCCCGGACGCTTAAAACGACAACCTGGGGCGAGCCGTTTTTTTCCTCCGCCATCACAAACTGCAGACGCATCCAGCGGTAATGGTCCTTTGTCCAAACCCGGATTTCCAGTTCGAAGCTTCCGTCCATGGACATCAGACGTTCCCCGAGCACGCCATAATCCCTCAGGCGCTTTACCTGCTGCAGATCGTCCGGATGCACACACTGGTTCACAATACTGTCCGCAAATTCCTGAAAGGTTCCCTCCTGCAGTCCCTCCAACACCGGATCGTCGATATGATGCACCAGATACACATGATCCTCGTCCAGACAGATTCGCGCCAGAAGAATGGTGGATTTCGCAAGGGACGCCAACACCTGACGCTGTCCGCGATTTTCCTCCTGAATATTTGCCAGAAGCATATTTGCCGTTCCCGCCTGCTCCTGATGAAGCAGCTCCGCTTCCGCAAAGGCTCCCGCCCCTACGTTCGGTTTCTTTTCCACACGCCCTCCGACAAAATCATGATAGGTGCTGTAATAAACTGCAATTCTGCCGCCGCTGCACAGATAGCTCAGTTCTCCCCGAAGCCCATCGTCATTCAAGATCATCTCCACCAGCTGCGGCTGATACAGATAGCCTGCGCCCAGCTTTAATTCCTCCCAGAACGCCTCTATCTTCCGGTTCTGACGGTACACACGTCCGATCTCGTCCGTCGCCGCCTCCATCCGGTCGCAGATCCGAAACAGGTCGATCATAAACCGCGCGGACGACGCCGTATGGTCGAAATTCGCCGGGTAGCCGTGCTTTCCGTCATAGGATTTATGATGCCCAAGCGCAACATCACACAGCTCCGGGTCGAAATTCAGCTTTTTGAGCATCTCATAGCCTTCTCTGGAATGCTCCCGCAGAAGCTCCATTTCCTCCGGCTCCAGCCGCCTGTTCTGCAAAAGAATCAGCTCGAGGTAATTTAATTTTCCGATATCATAAAAGAGCGCCGTATCCGAAACAAATTTTTCAAACTCGCCGCGCTTTTCCAGCACTTCGACGACATTTGCCGTGTTGCGCATTCCTACCAGGAGTTCCGGTTTTTCATCCATAACATGACGCAGAAGTACCAGTGCCAGACGCTCCACCAAAATCGAATGCATCAGCGATATCTCATCCCGGTTCATCAGCATGTTCAGGAAATAATAGGCGTCCACGTGCTTCGTCCCCAACGTCCGAAACAGCTCCATCAGGGCGTTTCGAACTGTGCCGTTGACAAAGGTTGCCCTATCGTTTCGCGGAAGCTTTTCCACAAATTCCGTAAAACGCGGCAAAATGAACTGTCCAATCTTCTCCAGAAGCTCTGTATGCTCTGCAAGCCCCGGCGTCCCCGCCAGATTGACCAGATGGTACATGTTGATCTGATAGCCGCGGCTGTCCACAATCGCAGTCGTTTCATCCCCGAAATCATTTCTGGTTGCTTCAAAATATTCCATCATTTTATGGAGATATTCTTCCAGACCGATTTTTCCCTGATAGATTTTCGCTTTCCAGTAATTGCAATAAATCTCGTCCTGAATCCCGCAGGCAACCTCCAGACTGTCCTCACCCTTTCCGGGATGCGCCTGAAGGCTCTCCTTCAGGGCGTCCTGATACAGATCATCCAGCAGCCTACAGCAGCGCTCCATCATCTCCGGAATCATGTCGTTTCGTTGGTCGCAGCCGCAGATCCAGTTGCCGAATACATCATAAAGCAGCTCTTCCTTCAACCCGTCCAGATCGTATTTGTCCCCGTCCATGCTGCGCACAACCGGATTGTCATAGGCTACAATCGCCTCATCCGCCGCCCGGATAATATCGTACTGATGCCTGTAGCTCGTCTCCTGCTCTTTTTCGTAGCACTGTCTGCCATTTACTAAAATCACGGCGTAATTATAGAAAGCAAATAACACCCGCCTGCGGACATTCCAGTCCTCAATCTCGGCATAATGCGCCAGCTGTTTCCGTTCCACATCAAAACACGCCGCCGCGTCCTCGTAATCCTTCTGCATGCTAAACTGGCTGTAAAAATTCCCCAGCACATGCACCGTGATCAGCAGACTGTCCCTGTCGTTTTCCTTTTCAAAAAAGCGCCGCAGCAGCTTTCCCGTCCGGATGCACACCAACCGGTCGCAGACGCCCTGTTCCCCCAGATCAACCAGTCCCTTTAAAAATTCCGCCGCCAGTTCCTTTGTCAGCCTGCTCTCCTGTTCCAGAAACGGACGCAGATACAGGTTCAAAAGCGCCTCGTTCTCCACATAAATCTGCCGGAGCCCTCTGGATTTTGCCCGCAGGTTCTCCATCCAGACTTCCTGATCCTCCGCATCTAAAACTGCTTCGTTGAGCGCTTCCTCCCGTTCCAGATTTCTTTTATATTGTTCAAAAAATTCTACGATGTTGGATCTGGTTATCATCCACATTCCTTTCCAAAACTGTTTTCTTCTTTCTTCCCATTCTCTTCCCTGACTTCTTCCTTAATCTCCCAGTGAATCAGGAAGGTCAATGCGGCGCGCAGACCGATAATACCGGCAACTGTCAGGATTTCTTTCCATTCCCGCACAATAACCGTCTTTAAAATTTCGCTGCAGAGCTTAAATTCCAGCCCGACCGCCAGCCCCTGCGCCAGCGTAATTTTCATTTCCGGCTTTCTGCGCACATAATTCCAGAACCCTTTTGCCCCGGAAATAATAATGACAACAACTCCGATAAATTCAAAGCACAGAATCGCAATCTCTACAATGTGCTGCATCACAAGCTCCATCATTTCTATCATACTGTCCCACATAACATCCTCCGTTCTGCAATCGCTATTGCGACATTGCGTCTCTCCTTTTGTGATAGTTCCATGATAACCCGATCCACCTGTTTTCACAAGAAAAAAACTGCAGCGCCTGACCGGAACCTCGCTCGTCTCCGTCTACGCTGCAGTATCTCTTTTGGCACGCTGTTCTATTGTTCGATAAAGCGTCCAATTTCGTCCAGATCTGCGGATACCAGAACCCGCTTGAAGTCTTCTTTTTCCGAAAATCCGACTTCCACCATCTCCTCAAAAATCTTCTTCAATGCCTGATAATAGCCGTCGGTATCAAACAGCACGCACGCCTTGTTTTCGATTCCAAGCCGCGCCAGGCAGATGACCTCTGAGATCTCATCCAGCGTTCCCGGTCCTCCCGGCAGCGCCACATAAGCGTCCGCAAGCTCGATCATTTTCTGCTTGCGCTCCGCCATATCCTTTGTCTCGATGCACTCTGTCAGCCCCGGATGGCGCCGTTCCTGAATCAGCTTCACATCGGGAATCACGCCAATGACCTTGCCGCCGCCTGCCAAAACCGCGTCCGCTGTCGCGCCCATCAGTCCCGTGCGGGAGCCGCCGTAAACAAGGGTGTGTCCGTTTTGGGCGATCCAGCTGCCGAGTGCCTTTGCACCTTCCGTAAAGGAAGGGCGGTTGCCTGACGCTGAGCCGCAATATACTGCAATATTCATATCTGTCTCCATTTCTGCCGCGCTGCCCGGCTGCGCATTCCGTCATAATCTGACAGCACTGCCTGTTTTCAATCGCTCCGTGCATCCCGTCATGCCGGCACTATTTTTCTTCTGTAATCTCTTTATAAAATGCCACTGCACCGGCAATATCCGCCTCATCCGGGTGTCCCTTTGCAAGACCGCCCATCAGTTTAAACGGCCCGAACGTATCGTAGCCCTTGCAGCCATATTTTCCCAGAAGGACGCTGTTTTTGGCTGTCAGCGCTTTTTCGATCGAAGTATAATCCGCTTTGCCTCCGTAGGTGCTGATAAAAAAGGTCTGCTTATTCTGGGGCATATTGACTGCCGCAAAATTCAATACCGCCTGATGAAATTTCGAATAGTAAATACCGGATGCAAATCCGATCCTGTCGTATCGGTTCAAATCCTTTTCCGGAACCTTTACCGCGTCAATCAGATCCACCTCATATGCCGCCGCGATTGCGTCCAGCAGCTTCTTCGTATTCCCATGATGGGTGGATGCGTACACAATTGCTGTTTTCATGATCTGTCTCCTGCCTTTTTGCTTACGCTCTGTTTTTTATTATACTTCCCGACAGACCGGAAATCAATGGACGATTTTGTACGCCGTCTGCTTGTCTTTTCCCAATGCACAGCGTAAAATGAAGCCAACGGACTTATCCTGACAAAATGCGAGGTATTCTTTCATGGGCTGTAAAAATATTTTACTCATCACAAGTGACCAGCAGCATTACAACACGATCGGCATCAACAATCCGGAGATCGAAACGCCAAATCTCGACCGTCTGGCAAGGCAGGGCATGCTTTTTTCCCGCGCATACTGCCCCAATCCGACCTGCACGCCGACCCGTGCTTCCCTGATTACAGGGCTTTATCCTTCCCAGCACGGCGCGTGGACGCTCGGCACCAAGCTGCCCGAATGCATTCCGACGATCGGCGATTATTTAAATAAAGAAGGCTACGAAACTGCCCTGATCGGCAAGGCGCATTTCCAGCCAATCAACTCCACCGAAAAATATCCCTCCCTGGAATCCGAGCCGCTTTTACAGGATCTGGATTTCTGGAAAGATTTCCACGGTCCATTCTATGGTTTTAATCATATAGAGCTTGCCCGAAATCACACGAATGAATTTCTCGTCGGTCAGCATTACGCGCTCTGGATGGAAGAAAAGGGCTGTAAAAACTGGCGCGATTACTTTACCGCCCCGACCGGAACAATGGATCCTGCGCAAAAATATCACTGGGATCTCCCGGAAGAATATCACTACGACGCCTGGATCGCGGAACGCAGCTGTGCAATGCTGGATCAGTATAAAAAAGACGGTAAACCGTTCTTTTTATGGTCGAGCTTTTTCGATCCGCATCCCGACTATCTTGCTCCGTCCCCATGGGACACCATGTATCAGGGCAGAAAACTTACCCTTCCGTCTGTCGTGCCCGGCGAGCATGAAAACAGCCCCCGCCAGCACCAGCTGACCCAGCAGGAGCATCCCGACTTTTCTTCCTATAAAGAAAGCGGCTATTTGATGCACGGCATGCACAGCCATGTCCGCACCGACCGCAATCCCCGCCGCGATATGGAAGTTTACTACGGTATGATTTCCCTGATGGACAAATATATCGGCAAAATCCTCGACCACCTCGACGCGCTCGGACTCACAGAGGATACGCTCGTTGTCTTTACAACCGACCACGGTAATCTGTTCGGTCAGCACGGTCTTTATGCAAAAGGACCTTTCCTCTATGAAGACCTGCTGCGCGTCCCGCTGATCGCACGCTGCCCCGGCATGATCGCGCCCGGCACAACGACGGACTCCCTGCAGTCGCTCGTCGATATCGCTCCAACTTTTCTGGACTGCCTCGGTCTGCCCATTCCGTACCACATGACCGGCATCAGCGAAAAGCCCGTTTGGGACGGCTCCGTCGATACGCTGCGCAGCTGCATTCTTGCCGAGCATCATCATGAACCGACGACAATCCAGGAACGTGCCTATGTCGATTCCCGCTATAAGCTCGTTGTCTATCAGGAAGACGGCACCGGAGAGCTTTATGACCTCGAGGAAGACCCGCAGGAGCTCAATAACCTCTGGGCGCAGCCTCAGTACGCCGACTTGAAAAACGACCTTCTTTTAAAATATATCCGGGCAGACTTATCCCGCGAAAGCAAATCGATGCCGCGGATTGCAAATGCGTGAGCGACATCCGATTTTTCTATTGCTATTTCCAATATAGAGTGTTAGAATGCCCGTATAAGCAGATTGTATGCTTTTCTTCGACAAATTATCGTACAATCTGCCGTAACAAAACACGATAGAGGCGCGGACTTCATCAGTACCGTGCAGGAGAACGCTCAGGACAGCTGCCTGCATAAGAAAGGGGATTCCGCCGAAGGGATTTATCCGTCCGGGATGCTTCCCTGGGCTGCATCAGAATATGCTGCAGACTGTCACAATTATGTGGAGCGCTATCTGATATTGCCAAAAAGAGGAAAAAGACCGTAGATGTGGCAAGATTAGCGCCGCATCTACGTTTTTTTTGTAAAGGAGAAAGATTATGAAACCATTCAAACTGCCTGCAAGGCTCTGGCAAACTCTTCTGCTCGTTCTGACCGCAGCTGCATTCAGCCCGCTGTCTGTTTTCGCAGCAGAAGCAGGGGAAGAAGCTTACACTCCGTCCGTTTATGCAACCGCATGGGCGCTGCTGCCTCCCATCATCGCGATTGGTCTTGCACTGATCACAAAAGAAGTTTATAGTTCCTTATTTTTAGGAATTGTAATGGGAGGTTTGTTATACTCCGGTTTTTCCTTTGAAGGAACGACCATGCATGTTCTCGAAGACGGATTTATCAGTGTGCTGTCCGACAGCTATAACGTCGGCATCCTGATCTTTTTGGTTATCCTCGGCACAATGGTCAGCCTGATGAACCGTGCCGGCGGCTCCGCTGCGTTCGGCCGCTGGGCCCAGAAAAAAATCAAAACAAGAGTCGGTGCACAGCTTTCTGCCATTGCCCTCGGCATTTTAATTTTTATTGATGACTATTTCAACTGCCTGACTGTCGGCAGCGTTATGCGCCCCGTCACAGACAGCCATAAGGTATCCCGTGCAAAGCTGTCTTACCTGATTGACGCAACTGCAGCACCGATCTGCATCATCGCGCCGATTTCTTCCTGGGCCGCTGCAGTCAGCGGCTTTGTAGAAGGCGAAGACGGTTTCTCCATCTTTGTCCGCGCAATTCCTTATAACTATTATGCACTGTTCACCATCGCCATGATGATTCTGATTACCGTATGGAACTTTGATTACGGCCCGATGGCAAAATATGAGACAAATGCTTTAAAGGGCGATCTGTTCTCCGACAGCAAGGAAGAAAAAGACACCCAGCGGACCTTTGAGAACCCCAATGGCCGTGTGCTCGACCTCATTCTTCCGGTTCTCGTACTGATCGTCTGCTGTGTCCTCGGTATGCTGTATTCCGGCGGCTTCTTCTCCGGCGTCGATTTCGTTTCCGCATTCGCAGGCAGCGATGCTTCTGTTGGACTTGCCCTCGGCAGTATTTTTGCCCTGCTGCTCACGATTCTTTACTACTGCCTGCGCCGGATTATGAGCTTCCGGGAATGCTGCGACTGTCTGCCTTACGGTTTCAAGGCAATGGTTCCCGCAATCCTGATCCTGACCTTTGCCTGGACCTTAAAGGCCATGACCGACAGCCTCGGCGCTGCGGATTTTGTTGCCGGTACCATCAGCCAGGCAGCTGGAAACCTGATGGCGCTCCTGCCTGCCATCATCTTCCTGATCGGTGCATTCCTTGCCTTTGCCACCGGAACCAGCTGGGGAACCTTTGGTATCCTGATCCCGATCGTTGTTGCAGTGTTCCAAAACACCGACCCGCAGCTGATGATTATCTCCATCTCCGCCTGCATGGCCGGGGCTGTCTGCGGCGACCACTGCTCCCCTATCTCCGATACGACGATCATGGCTTCCGCCGGTGCACAGTGTGAGCATGTCACCCATGTCACCACACAGCTGCCCTACGTCATCACCGTTGCAGCTGTTTCCTTCGTCACCTACCTGATCGCCGGATTCGTCCGCAATGTCTTGATTATGCTCGTGATCGGCTTTGCCCTGATGGTTGCAACGCTGTATGTGATCAAGCAGATCGCGGGAAATAAGCAAACCGCGTAAGTTAAGAAAAGCATGCAGCGGAGGATTTTGGATCCGCCGCTGTGCGGGCGCGAAAGTTGTTCGCATCAAAAAACTGGCGCGCTGTCAGTGGATTCCAATGGTTTCCACCGGCAGCACGCCAGTTTTATTTTTTATCTTTTCTTATCCAGGATGTGGACACACTGTCCGCATGTCTCAGCGCCGTGCCATTCTCTGGCACATCACCCACGTACCCAGAGCACCGCTCACCAGCGGGCGTAGGCGCGGGCACAATACTACCTTCTTATCCTATGAAAAGTCACAGTCAGCCTATCAGATATTCAGCAGGTCGCTATATACCTTCAGCGCACCGTCTGTCTCATGGGCCAGTACGCGTTTTGCCAAAACCTTACCCAGCTGTACGCCTTCCTGATCGAAGCTGTTTACATTCCATGCAAAGCCCTGGAACATAACCTTATTCTCAAAATGTGCAAGCAGTGCACCCAGAGTCTTAGGGGTCAGCCGGTCACCGATGATAATGCTGGAAGGACGTCCGCCTTCGAAATTCTTATTGCGGTTATCATCTGCCTTACCGCAGGCAAATGCAACGATCTGTGCAGCCACGTTTGCGCACAGCTTCTGCTGGCTGGTGCTGCCCTGAATGACAACGTCCGTGCCGATCTGGCTGTCCTTAAATCCGATAAACTGCAGCGGAACGATATCGGTTCCCTGATGCAGCAGCTGATAGAAGGAATGCTGTCCGTTGGTTCCGGGCTCACCAAAGATCAGCGGACCTGTCACATAATTCACAGGCTCACCAAAGCGGTTGACGGATTTACCATTGGATTCCATATCCATCTGCTGTAAATGTGCAGGGAAACGGCTCAGCGCCTGGGAATAGGGCAATACAGCTGTTGCGGGATAGCCCAGCACGTTACGCTCATATACACCGATCAGTGCATCCAGCATTTCCGGGTTCTCCAGCAGGTTCTTGTTGGTCGCTCTGCGGTCAACCTCTGCCGCGCCCTCCAGAAACTGTGCGAATACTTCCGGTCCGAATGCCAGAGATAATACTGCACCGCCAACTGCAGAGGTGGAAGAATACCGTCCGCCGATAAAATCATCCATGAAAAATGCTGCAAGGTAATCCTCACTCTTTGCCAGAGGAGAAGTCTCACTGGTAACTGCGATCATATGCTTCGATGCATCAAGTCCTGCCTTTGCCAGCGCATCCTTTACAAAGGATTCGTTGGTCAGAGTTTCCAGTGTCGTACCGGATTTGGAAACCAGCACGAACAGGGAATGTTCTACATCGATGGAATTTAAAACTGCAGCCGCATCATCCGGGTCAACGTTGCTGATGAATTTTGCTTCCATCTTGAATGCACCGTTTTTCTTTGCCCAGTTCTCCATTGCAAGATACATGGCACGAGGGCCTAAGTCACTTCCGCCGATACCGATCTGTACAACTGTCGTAAACTTCTCGCCTGCAGCGTTGGTGATTTCACCGGCATGTACCTGATTGGCAAACTCTGCGATCCGCTTCTGCTGTGTTACATAAAATTCGCGCTTATCTACGCCGTCTGCCTCGACCTTGCCGCCCAGCTGTCCACGTGTCAGCTGATGCAGAACCAGACGCTTCTCTCCTGTATTGATGACTGCACCATTGTACAATGACTCATATTTTTCTACCAGCTGAGCCTCTTTGGCAAGCTTGTCCAGAATTGCGAGCACATTGTCATCGACCGCTTTTGCCGCATAATTAAAAGTCATCCCATCCACGATGGGGGTGCTGTAGGTTTTTACACGCTCTGCGCCATTTTCTCCGGACATCACTTCCGCCAGATTGATACGCTCTGCTTTTTCCAGCTCCTGATAAGAAGCCAGTGTATCCAAATTGTTCCAGTTCAGCATAACAGATTCCTCCTCATGCAATTTTATTTTTCAGGTTTCTTTGTTATAATTCTGACAACTCGTTTTTGATTATACTATTCTGCGTTTCAAAATTCAACAAAAAAACCTAATGTATTTTAAGGAATCTAACATTTGGCATTATCATAAACAATAGTTCCCACGAAAAAAATGATGTCGGATTCCCCAAATTTTCCTGATAGAAAAGAAGGATTTCATGAAGTTCCTTTTTCGATAAGGACTGTTATTCAGTGCTGAACGTTTTCTACAGAGTGTTCCGCAGTTTGCAGTTTTTTCAGACGGTTGACCAACTCATGATCCGGATTATGCCTGATTCTGCATTCCTTATCGAGCATCATTACCGCTTCATCGCCATCGGCACATGCGGGCCATTCTATCCCGGAAATTTCCGGTTTCCCAGTCCTTGCAAAGCTTACCCATGCCTGACAAATCTGCTCCTGCAGCCGATTTGTTTCCTCCCCGCAATTGCACACCGGAACCTTATCGATGTTATGAAAAGCGAAGGGGATTTCCGAACAGTGCCATGCAATTTTTCCATCGAACATCGGGAATTCATAGGTAAACTGAAAAGAATAAATCTTGCTGTCCGGACACTTTACCCGCTCTTTGATAAACCGGATTGTCGGTTCCCGAAAGATCGTATCCACTGACAGAAGATCCATCGGCGCTTTATCCGGGTAGATTTTCAGGAATTCATCTATCAGCTCAATTCCTTCTTCTCCCAATACATCCCTTACTTTTTCTTCCACTTCTTTTCTGGTAAATTCGTATTTTCCGGAAATCGCCGGTCCGAAATCAAATTCTCCAAGCACAGTGCCGATCAGCAGCGGAATTTTTTTCGTTTCTTCCCGAAATCCATGTTTGATCGCATCTCCGAAATAACTTTGATTTTTGTGCGGATGATTTCCGACATATTCGCCTTTTTGTGCAACCTTCGGTGCTGCATTTTCATAAGCCTGCGCAAGCTGATCGTAAGGAAGGGTTTCCAATTGATCGACATCTTTTTCTTCCAGACCCAGCTCTGCAAGCATTGCTTTGACAATCTCTCTTCCGTTCCCGTCCTCTGCATCGCCGAGAAGATCCGGATCTACTACGCCGCTTTCAATAATGCCCTTATGAAACAAACCATCCGCTTCCGGCATTTGTAAAAGTGACCAGACCTTTACCCCGCCGCCGGACTGGCCAAACAGGGTTACATTTTCCGGATCTCCGCCAAACCCTTCAATATTATCCCGGATCCATTCCAGAGCTGCAATCAGATCCAAATTTCCTGCATTCGCGGAATCCCGGTATTTTTCTCCAAAGGGAGACAAATCCAGATATCCCAGCACATTCAGCCTATGATTCACCGATACGACAACAACATCTCCGGATCTGCTTAAATTTTCTCCGTCATAAGCGAGCTGTTCAATGGAAGATCCCGCTGAAAATCCGCCGCCGTGCAGCCATACCATAACCGGACGTTTCCTGCCATCCCGAATGGACGGCGTCCAGATATTTAAGTTCTGGCAATCCTCTTTTTCCGGCCAATACATATGCGGAACCATCATTTCTCCATTTCCGCCCGGCTGTTCCGGATGCAAAAGCGGGCTCACATAGCCATAGGACTGTACCTCTTTGACTCCGTCCCAAGGCTTTACCCGTTCCGGTTTCCGGAAGCGCTGTGCATGCGCATACGGAATTCCTTTAAAAATACAGGTTCCATTCCATTCATATCCTCGCAGTGCTCCCTCTTTTGTCTGCACAACCGGATAGTCTTCCTGATAAATAAATGGGTTCATGTGCGTTCCCTCCTCTTTCGTATTTTTTTAACTATTCCATCCCGCTGTCGTAAACAATAGAATGCACGCTCTGCGAGCATTCTATTGTCATGAATCAAAAAACGGCAGGCGATATCCTTTTTCAGGAACATCAGCCTGCCGGATCTTCCTCATTATATCACGAGCCCGCGCTGACGCGCTTTATCGCCTGCTGCGCAGGCTGCTCGTTCTCTAATGGCACAAGAAAAACAAATGCCGCCTTCGGCGTCGCTTGTTTTTCTTTTGTGCTCATTATATCGTGAGCACAGCTCACTCAATAATTTCGCCGTTCGCGATGAGCAGGCTCCGCCTGTTCCCGCTCTCTTGTGCTCATTATATCACAGGAAATCCCGCCATAAAATGGCAAATACTGCCCGGTTATACATTATCTTTGATAATGCCCTTTAAAATTTCTGCGGATTTTTTCAGCGCCAGGAGCTCGGTTTCGCTCAGCTCGATCGGCACAACCGCTTCAATTCCGTTTGCATCCACCACTGCCGGAATGCTGAGTACCACGTCGTAGAGACCGTATTCTCCGGTCATCAGGCTGGATACCGGCATGATCGACTTCTCATCCCGCACGATCGCCGAGCAGATCCTGACTACCGCCATCGCAATGCCGTAATAGGTTGCATGTTTTTTGGAAATGATTTCATATGCGCTGTTTTTCACATGATCGAAGATCCTCGTCATCGAATCTTCGTGGTTAAAATGTCCGCGCAGCTCGCAAAAATCACTGATCTTCAGTCCGCCGACACGGGCATCGCTCCATGCTGCCAGTTCACTGTCCCCGTGCTCGCCGATGATATAGGCATGCACGCTTCTGCTGTCCACACCCAGATGCTCGCCAAGCTCATACCGAAATCTTCCGGTATCCAGAACGGTTCCGGAGCCGATGACTCGGTTCGCGGGATAGCCCGATTCCTTCAGCGCAATATAGGTCAGGATGTCCACCGGGTTGGAAACGATCAGTAAAATACCTTCAAAATCCCGCTTTTTGATCTCACCGACAATCGACCGCATGATCTTTGCATTTTTCTGGATCAGATCCAGCCGTGTTTCCTCCGGCTTCTGGTTCGCTCCCGCTGTGATCACAATGATGGCTGCATCCGAAACGTCGTCATAGGTTCCTGCATATATTTTCATCGGGCTTGCAAATGCCATCCCATGACTGATATCCAGAGCCTCTCCCTCTGCACGGTTCTGATCCGCATCGATCAGCACCATCTCAGAAAACAGCTTACTCTGCATCAGTGCAAATGCAGAAGCCGATCCTACGAAGCCGCAACCTACCATTGCTACTTTTCTACTATTTATCGCCATTGATATTTCCTCCTGATCTTTCCAACTTTTGCTTTCCTTCCGCTATCTTTCAGCGAACGACCTTTTCAAAATCTGACGCCGGGTGTTTGCAGATCGGACATACATAATCCTCCGGCAGCACTTCCCCGACATACTCATATCCACAAATCTTGCAGCGCCACACAGTCTGACCATTCTCAGTCTTTCCGACTGCTTCCGGCTTCGGCTTGATCTCCTTTAGATAATATTCATAGGTTACAGATGGATCCTTGCTCAAAACATCCATATCCGTGATCTCTCCGATGAACATCGTATGGGAGCCGAGGTCTACCATATGATCTACCTTTGCCGAAATATATGCATTTGTGCCCTCTGTCACATAATAAATTCCATTTTCGCTACGCCTGCAGGCTTCGTATCCCTCAAACTTGTCCACATCCCTGCCGGACTGAAAACCGAACCGTTTAAACAGCTCAAAATCTGCTGCCTGACTGAGGACTGAGACCGTGAATTTCCCCGTGTTCACAATCATATCATGAGTCGCATTCGCCTTATTTATACAGATACTCAGCTGATTCGGCGCAGACGCTGCCTGAATTGCCGTATTGATGATGCAGCCGTTATCCTTTTTTCCTTCTTTCGCGGTTAAAACAAATAATCCATAGCTTAATTTATACATCGCTTCTTTATTCATTTTGATTCCTCCCGTCTATTTCTTTATTTGTATTATAGCTGAATCCTATCCCATCGTCAATATAATAACAATAATTATTACTATTATTATTTACAGTGTTTCTCCTTCATTTTTTTCAGATACTGCGCCTTCAGCCGGTTTTCTTCCTCCAGCCGTCTGATTTCCTCCTGCAGATGCTGCACATATTCCCGGGTCAGCTTCACTCCGCCGCGCACCGCCACATCAGAATGCTGCTCCATTTCATCCAGCCACTGCATCAGCGACTTTTCCCTGATATCATTATAGGTATTGTCCGGTCTCGTAAACATGAATTCCTCCTTAAATCCCTGATGCAGAGCCGGATCCTTTATCCGGCATACGGCACATACTCAAAGCAGTCACTGATGGAAACACCGTTAATTCTTCCTTCCCACTCGTCTTCGGAAGGATGCTCCAGCTCAAACTCACAAATTCGTCCGTCATCCAGCATTGCTTCCGCATATGCTTCGCCATCTGTTTTCAGAAGGACAAAATGCGTTCCGGCAGGGAGCGTCTCTTTCTGTCCGCTGCCGCGTTTTGTATTCGCCTCCCGCACAGACAGCTCCATATCAATGGACGAGGTCAGCTCCACTTTCCAGTCTGTATAAGTGGAAACAATTGTCCACAGCAAATCCTCTGTTTTCGGAATTCCATCTTCCTCTACATGGAATTTCTTGTAAGCCTCATAGGTTCCAAGAATATCAAAGCGTTTGCTCAGCACAAAGCTCTCCGGGTCAAAGGGCTGATTCGGATCAATTCCAAGATAATCTGCTGTTACAAGTCTCAGATCATTTTTCATCAGTTCAAAAATCTGCAGATATTTACCGTCACCTTCTCCCATTGTTTCCAGATACAGCCATGTTTTCCCGTTCTGTGTCCGGATCAGATATCCATAGGCGCTGTAGCCACATCCGCCATAATAATCGGAGTCCATAAACATCTCCGTATCATAGCTGTTGCCGTCGCAGTGAATCACGATAGAGTCCGCATAATCATACTCATCCCGGTCTGCAGAATAGGAAATTTCCTCCTCTGCACCGTCTCCATCCAGATCCACCAGGCAGATTTCATCTTCTGCGATCGGAATCACCCATTGATCCGAATTTTTCTGATATTGCTTTCGGATCAGCTCCGGATATTCTGTAAAGGACAAGCTTACGGCCTGCTCTCCTGACGCATAGGGTGCCAGCACATAAGTATTAAAATAAACGGTAATGCCATCACCTGACAGCGTCCACAACGGCTCCCCGCATTCCTCTTTATCGCCATAGAATACATTTTTTACGGTATCCGGATAATCCTCATAGAAACCGTATTCGTCTTTTCTTTCTTCCAGCTTTGCGCATACCTCTTTATAAAAGGTATCGTAATCGGACACCACATCGGAAAGCTTCAAATCCTCGCCGGATTTTACGTCATAATTACAGGTCTCCTTAAAGCTGTAGGGATGTGCACCTCCCAGCCATTCATTGGTTTCCATATAATAACTCAAAACAAGGGAATCGGCTCTGGTGAAGGTAATATTTCCTTCGATCGAAAGCTCTGTCATTCCCACTCCCTCATCCCAAAGCTCCCTGTTATCCGAAATTACACTTTTGTAGGCCCCCATCTGACTTTTGTAAGTCTTCTGGTTCCATTCCTCCAGGGAAGCGCAAAGAGCATCATGCCCTTCCTCTATAACCAGGATCTTCGGTATATCAATGCTGATGAGGGTTTCATAGCTGTCCTGATCATATTCTGCCTCATAATCATAATCGACAAGCATTGGCAAAACTGTCGCTGCACCAGTTTCAGCGGCAGCTTCTTCCTGCTCGTCTGCAGGCGTGTTTTCCTGCACGGTTTCCTGCTTGTTTTCCCGTTCTGCCTTGTGTGTCTCTTTTGCTGTCTGCTCTGCAGTTTCCTGTATCGCCGGCTGTTTCTCTGCTGTCTTTTGTCCACAGCCTCCGGCAAAAATTAAGGAAATGCACAATAATACAGAAATAAGCCTTCTCTTTTTCATTTTTCCCCCGTTCTGATGCATCCGCATCGTAAGCTTATAAAAGCTTATCCAAAAATTCGTTTTAACAGTTTCCAGCGCTGCAATACGCTTTTAAGGCAGCCTTTAAGGCTTCATATCTTTGCCTTTTTTCCTCTTTGGCAAAATGTACTTTGCGGAACTGCTCCGGATTATTTTCATAATCCAAAGCTTCCTCTCCAAACTGCTCACTGGTCAGATCAAACCGCCAGTCCCCGATTACATTATAACAATGATAATTCCCGCCCGGGCGCAAAACTCCGTATACCTTTCCTCCAAAAATATCCTGGGCAAGAAAAGCGGTAATGGAACATTGCCCCAAGGTAGGGTTTTCCCTTGTCCAGTCTTTCCGCATCCGCGGTGCACAGGTATCTGCACACCAGAGCTTTGACAGTGCGTCATACAGCTGTCGCGGGTTATGGATCCCCGGATATTCTTCTGTTATTGCCGGAGCATCTGCATGCTCCCACCCCCAAAATTGATAGCTCATAGCCTTATATCTTCCTTTTATATTGTTCTGTTTTCTGCACGATCCGGCATCCGAGATATCCGCACAGGATTCCCAGAAGCGCTCCACCCAGAATATCTGTTGGATAATGTACATACAAATACATTCTGGAAAATGCAATGAAAGCTGCCAAAACCAATGCTGCCTTCCACAGGTACTTTTCCCCTGCAAAATAGAGCGCCGATGCAGCGGCAAAGGACACTGCAGTATGTCCCGAAGGAAAGGAATAATCTGACGGATACGGAATCAAAAGCCTAACGGCATCATTGATATCGCAGGGGCGGATCCTTCTCACCAGATTTTTCAGAAACAGATTGCAGAATATTCCGTCCAGGATCAATGCTGCTCCCAGGATCAGACCGGTTTTTCGTGTTTTCGGGATCAGGAGCAAAATAACTGTAAGTACAATCCATATCACACCTCCGTTTCCAAAGCTGGTTATAAACGGCATGAGCACATCCACTGCCGGGGTTCTGAGGTTTTGAATCCCATCCAGAATCCAAAATTCCAAATTCATGATCCAGAGTCTCCATTCGTTTTGTAAATCGTTTCCAATGTCTCTGTCTCTATCATACCATATCAAACGCCCAATCATCCACCCCCTGCAGTTACTTTTGGGCAAAACAATCCCGGCAGCGTCAGGACTGCTGTCTGACCGCTGCCGGGATCCCTTTGATATCCTTCTATAAAATTTACCGGAAAATCATCTGTGCGAAGTCTGCAAAGCACGGTCTCCACACATTCCAGTCATGTCCTCCGTGATAAATTTTTCTGGTTTCCCGAACACCTTTTGTTTGGATAATTTCATCCTCCTCCAGGAACCTCGGAAGAAACCAGTCCTCATCTCCAATGCAGCGGAAAAACGTATGAAAATAGGTGTTGAAGGCCGCATCATCCATTGCCTTTAAATAAGACTGCCCGCCTGACTTTGGAACAATTCCGTCATGTTCTTCATCTCCTACTATCCTGTCTCTTAAAAAGCCGGAGAAAATACCAACCTCGCTGAACAGCTCCGGGTGTTCACATATTATACGGGTTGTCTGTACAGAACCCATGGACAGTCCTGCCATACCTCTTTTTTCCTTGCTTCCCCCAAACTGATATTTTTTCTCTATCATCGGAAGAATTTCCTCTACCAGCATCTGCCCATAAAGCGCACGGTTCAGTTTAAGCTCTCCGTCGATTCGCTGCTTTACCATGCCATTTCCCATAACGATCGCAAAGGGCTTGATTTTTCCTGCCGCGATCAGATTATCCATCAGGAGATTCACTTTTCCTGTGGTTGACCAGGAAATCTCGCTCTCTCCAAATCCGTGCTGCAAATACAGAACCGGAAGCCCTGCAGACGGTACACATGGCGGAAGATATACGATCAGCTTTTCCCAGTTATCAGAAATTTTGGATTTATAAAATTCCCGGGTCAGTGTTCCGTGGGGAACATCCCGAAGCTCAAATAATCCGTCTTCATCCGGCAGCTCAATATAGTTATACGGACGACCGTAGCCATGTGCGATGGGAAGCTCCGGGCTGAGAACCTCCTGACCATCTACACAGATCTGCACATAATTCACAGGCGTAGAAAATGGCAGTTCCAAAATCCACTTTTTCCCTGTTTTCGTAAACGGATACAGCTTCTCTCCCCACTTCATGGAGAGCTCTTTGGCATTTTCGCAGTCCAACTGCAAAAATGTCTTTCCGTCTTTTCTTATGAGTGTGCCATTTTCCTCCAGAGCTTCCAGCTTCCGCTGTGAACTGATTTCTTCCATTTTGTTTTCCATTTTGTTTCCCTCTTTTCTGTTTCTGTCATGTCTGTTTCCAAATACCAGTACCTATTATATCAGTTTTTATTTCGTTTGTAACCGGGTAAGGATACTGCTTATATCCATCTTCTTTTCGACTGCAGTAAACGCAACGTTCTCTCCATCGTGGATGAGGCTCCAGGTTTCTCCGTATGCCCTTTTTTCAAGAAGCTCTGAAAGAAGGAAGGTGGAGGTTGCTCTCTTTGTGGCGAAGATAATCCTTCTCACGCCCTGTTTTCTGAGTGCTTCGATGTCCTCCATTTTCCCCGTCAGCATGGCAAAATCGGAATCCGTCGCAATTGCCAGCACGTCTTTCTTCTGCGCAGTAGCAAAAATTATGTTTTTTCCGTCCTGACCTACTACCTGATAAAAATGTCCTTGTACGGGAGCCTTGTATCCTGTGCTTTTTCCATTTCCCTGTACCGGCTCTGACGCAGATGTCTGCATTCTGTATTCCACAGGTGCTGCGGTTTCACCGGGAGATGCCGGCTCCGGTACTACCAGCGTTCCGATCGGAAGTTCCATTTCGCTTCCGTCAATCTTGATTATGCAGGTTACCGGATAGCTTCCGGGAGCAACAGGTACAGTTTCGCTGCCATTGTAGAGAACCTTTTCTACGCTGCCCGCACCGGTTGCTTCTGCCTTAAAAACTCCATTTTCCATCCTGATATCCAGTTCCGTCAGGTTTGTCGGATTTCCTTCGCTGTCCAGGTGCATATTGACGTACTGCTTCAGTGCTTCTGTGTCACTTCCGTTCAGGCTGTTGATTGTTACGTCTGATCCAAGGATATAATGTCCCTTACTGCTGTCATGGTTGGAATTTTCTCCACCACCAATATAGCCGATACGGTTCGAAAGAACATTTCCTGCATCGTCTACTACGCCCGTATTCACAATGGCGTTGCCGACAATGATAATCTTTCCTGTCATATCCCATTCATCCTCTGAACCGATGGCTGCGCCGCAATTTCCGGCGTAGGCAGTGACCTTTGCATGATCTCGAATGATAATGATACCGTTCATAGATTTCCAATCTGAGGAGCCAATTCCGCAGCCTTCATCCGAGCCTGCAGCAACCACAGCAGCATTTCCGCCTATGGTAACTGTCCCGGTAAATCTCCCCTCGTCTCCAGTACCGATACCGGAGCCGTCAGAACCATTGTGATCTCCGCCTGCTTTGGCAGTAACCCTTGCGTTTCCATCCATGGTGATACTGCCTGTGAAATTGCCGTCATCTCCGGTGCCGATGCCCGCGCTGCCTTCAGCACCGGTTGCCGAAACCTGTGCATTCCCGCCAATCATAATGTTACCACTTAGGTTACCATCATCGCCGGTGCCAATGCCCGCACCCCTGTCATTACTGGATACTTCAACCTGCGCATTTCCGTCAATGACAATGTTTCCGGACATTTCCCCATTTTCGCCGGTGCCAATGCCTGCTCCGTCTCCGCCGCAGTTCGGTGCTATATTGTCATCTGTTTTTACGGTTGCATCTCCTGTAATATGGATGCTGCCGGACATGTCCTCATTCTCATGGCTGCCGATTTTGGCATTATGGTTATAGCCAGAATCAGGATCATCCTGAATCTCGGCCTTCAGAGAACCGCTTCCGTTTATGGTGACATTGCCATCCGAAATATGCAGTGCAGAGCCGGTTTCAGAGAAGATCTTGTTGTCTCCCTCCAGTGTAATGTTGGCACTGGAGCTTCCCTTCACGTCAATCGCATCATTGCTGCTTTTGATATTGATATCCTTAATGGTCACATTTGCAGCTGCATTATCAGACGTGGATATCGCAATTGTGTTTCCTGTCTCTACAGAGCTCTCCCGCTGCGTAATCACAGGAGCCTCATCCGGCACAGCCGATCCGCCGCCCTGCGTTACCGTCTGTCCGGAATTGTCTGCGTTTACCGTAACGCTGCCATCCTCCAGATACCAGTTGGCGGCATAGGTTGTCATGGGCAGGCTTACGCTCATGACCAGGGCGATCATACTTGCTGTCAGCTTTTTTCTCTTCATTGAGTTTCCTCCCTCTTTTCCTTTTTCATTTTTACATTATCCCCTGCAATGAAAATTCATAGTGCATGGCAAGTGCTTTGAACAGCTTCTGCATCACCTGTTCAGAGATCGCGCGGATATCGAGTCCCTCCACGAATCGAATCACCCGCCCGATTTCTTCCTCTGGAACGTTATAGGCCCGAAGGCTCATCAGGAAAAACAAACGAAGTTTTTCTTCCAGTCCGTACGCCGTCCTTTGCACGGAAAATATTCTGGAAGCTGCTGCTGGAAACGCCTGCCTGATCGCTTAAGCTTGTCGCCATCGGACCACACCTCTGTTTCTGTGAATTCTATTCCAGTCTGCAGCTCTTTTTCTGCAGGTATTGTTTTCCGGATTTGCTCTCAGGATTCTGCCCGCGAATCTTATTTCCTATTATCCAAGAATCTCGCTCACATCCGCCATCGCATCGCCCACGGTAAATGTCACGGCTTCTCCGTCATGAATCAGATGATAGGTTTCTCCATATGCTCTCTTTTCAAGAAGCTCCGAAAGAAGGAAGGTCGAGGTTGCTCTCTTTGTAGCGAAGATAATCCTTCTCACGCCCTGTTTCCTGAGCGCTTCGATGTCTTCCATTTTTCCCGTCAGCATGGCAAAATCGGAATCCGTTGCAATTGCCAGCACGTCTTTCTTCTGCGCGGTAGCAAAAATCATGGCTTTTCCGTCCTGACCTACTACCTGATAAAAATGTCCTTGTACGGGAGCCTTGTATCCTGTGCTTTTTCCATTTCCCTGTACCGGCTCTGACGCAGATGTCTGCATTCTGTATTCCACAGGTGCTGCGGTTTCACCGGGAGATGCCGGCTGTCCGGAACCCAATATAGTGTTTGTCGGTTCATCCTTTGTCATATCCGCACCGGGTGCGTAATATTCGATTTTACCTGTCGTCAGGTTGGAGGTATCCGGCTCTGTCTCCGCAGCGTTTACAGGAATGAATGATCCGGAAAATTCTCCATTATGGCTGCCGCCATTACCGATTCCTGCGCCTGCTCCATCCCAACCATCTCCAGACCCACCTTGTACCTTCAGCGTTGCATCTCCTGAAACGGTGATCTTTTCTCCCTCTTTTCGTAAGCCTCCGCCGATGCCTGCTCCATTGGTGCCGCCGGCCGCTGTGACCTCGCCGCCGGTGATGGTGATGTTTTTGCCATTGCCTTGGTTGCCTCCGCCAATGCCTGCCCCAAAATCGCCGCCGGTAGCTGTGACTTTGCCGCCGGCGATGTTGATATCATTGCCGTCTTTATAGTTGCCTCCGCCAATGCCAGCTCCATTATAGCCACCGATAGCCGTGATCTCTCCGCCGGTAATGGTGATGTTACTGCCACCACCTAAGTCGCCTCCGCCAATGCCAGCTCCATTATAGCCACCGATAGCCGTGATCTCTCCGCCGGTAATGGTGATATTACTGCCATTTCTTTGGTTGCCTCCGCCAATACCTGCTCCGTATCTACTGCCGGTGGCGATCAGTTTGCCGTTTTCATTTTTGTCCGTGATGGTCAGCTTGCCATCATTGTTCTTTTCCAGACCAGCATGCCAATTGCTACTCTTAAGCGTATTTGTACCATCCAGCTCGATGTTTACATTGCCCTTTCCCTTTGTAAAAACAGCAGCGTCGCTTGTATTGATGTTTACATCGGAGATGGTCACGTTTGCGGTCGCATTCTCAGCCGCATTGATCGTGATTGTGTTGCCTGTCTCTACAGAGCTCTCCCGCTGTGTAATCACAGGCGCCTCATCCGGTGTTGAGGTGCTGCCCTGCGTTACCGTCTGTCCGGAATTGTCTGCGTTTACCGTAACGCTGCCATCTTCCAGATACCAGTTGGCGGCATAGGTTGTCATGGGCAGGCTTACGCTCATGACCAGGGCGATCATGCTTGCTGTCAGCTTTTTTCTCTTCATTGGGTTTCCTCCCTCTTTTCCATTTTTTACATTATCCCCTGTAATGAAAATTCATAGTGCATGGCAAGTGCTTTGAACAGCTTCTGCATCACCTGCTCAGAGATCGCGCGGATATCGAGTCCCTCCACGAATCGAATCACCCGCCCGATTTCTTCCTCTGGAACGTTATAGGCCCGAAGGCTCATCGTGAAAAATAAGCGAAGCTTCTTCTCCAATGTCAGCTCTGCATCACACGGATGCGCCATGTAACCTCGCATGATGCCTGCAGATCCGATCTCCAGCTCGTAAAAGTCACGCTCTGCCAGCTCCGGCTGATAGGATCCGAAAATCTGATACAACTCTTTGGCTGTTTCGCGCTGAATATACTCACAGGCTTCCTTCTGGGTATAGGCTTCAATATAAATTTCCCGCAGATTTTCATTCAGCTCTGTAAGCGTCATCTGGATCGCTGTTTCCACTGCATAAACATAGACCGGAGGGAGCTTTGTGCTCGCTGCACTTCTCGCCATCGAAAACTGATTCTCAAACATGAACTGCACAAGCTCTGTCAGTACGCCGTCCTTTGCACGGAAAATGTTCTGAAAGCTGCTGCTGGACACGCCGGACTTCTCGATGATTTCCGCCATGGTTGTCTTTTTGTACCCCTGCTCCAGGAAAAGTTTTACGCATACCTGCAGGATGCGTTTCTTTGTTGGTTCGCTTAAACTTGTTGCCATTTGTTCCAACCTCATTCTATGTGACTATCTTTGTTTTTCATCTGGTCTATATACCAAATATAGCAGAAAACGGAAGCTTTCGTCAAGGAGTTTTGGTTCGTATACCATTGAACTGTAACTATTTTCTATTTAAAATTTTATGAAACCGATGAAAGAACGTTGCGGTTGTTATTGCCGCCGCCAGTATATCGCTGATCGGCTCAGCCAAAAAGACAGCAAATACTTTGTTCTGGATAAAATGCGGCAGGATAAAGATCAACGGAATCAACAAGATCAGTTTTCTTAAGCAGGCAAGCAATAAGCTGACCTTTGCCTGTCCCAATGCCATGAAGCTCTGCTGACAGGCAACCTGGAAGCCAAGAGAGAATATGCCCGCCATATAAATTCTCAATGCCCATGCAGTATATGTGATCAATTCTGTGTTATTCGAAAAAATACCTGCAAATCCCTTCGGGAACAGAAGCATGATCAACCAGAAACATCCCGTAAAAACGGTGCAAGCTGTAAATTGTGTAAAAAATGCTTTTTTTACCCGATCTCTGTTTCCTGCACCAAAGTTATAACTCATGATCGGCTGTCCGCCCTGACAAATTCCCTGTAACGGTAATGTTGCAAGCTGGCTGACACTTGTAATAATTGTCATCGCTCCTACTGCAAGGTCTCCGCCATATCTTGATAAGCTGGAGGTAAAGCTGATAGACAGAATGCTTTCCGTGGACAACATGACAAAGGTAGAGATACCAAGAGCAAGACATGGTAAGAGGATTTCCTTTTGCAATTTAAAGTTTTCTTTTCTAAGATGCAGGATCGTTTTCTTTCCTGACAGGAAACGAAGGATCCATATTGCCCCCACAGCCTGACTCAAAACAGTTGCAAGCGCAGCACCCTTTACTCCAAGATGAAATACAAAGATAAAGATCGGATCCAGAATAATATTGATCACAGCACCAATCACAGTTGTCATCATGCTGATCTTCGCAAATCCCTGTGTCGTGATAAAGGGATTCATTCCCATCACGATCAGAACAAAAATACTTCCAAGAATATAAATCCTTGCATAATCCACCCCATAAGGAAGTGTCTGATCACTTGCACCAAACAGCGTCAGCAGCTGTGGTGCAAACGCAAAAAATAGCACAGTCAAAGCAACTGCCATAAGCAGAAGAATCACAAAACAGTTTCCAAGAATCTTTTCCGCTGTCTTATTGTCTTTCTTTCCCATGGAAATTGCAGCACGCGGAGCACCTCCGGACCCTGCAAGCATAGCACAGGCATTGATCAGCATCAGGATCGGTGTAAACAACCCGACACCCGTTAATGCTGCGGCACCAACGCCCGGAATGTGTCCAATATAAATACGGTCAACAATATTATATAAAAGGTTGATAATCTGTGCCACAACAGCCGGTATGGCCAGCCGTGCCAAAAGACGGGGTATTTTTTCTGTTTCCATAGCTTGTGTATTTGATTTACTGTTCATATCTATGCGCTCCTTCCTGATTTCCATACTCTATAAACAGCCATAGCACTGATCAATATCAGGATTATGGCTGTTTTTATACTTGAAATGTCTCACCGTCAATTCAGCTATCTGCCACCTGCAGTACACAGGCACAATAACCGGGCTCAGGCTGATAGCAATGGATGATAAGATTCTTGTCTATCTCCGGACTGTAATCATGAAGCGTATGCCTCGTACCGTTTAAAGTGGTTTACCACATGATTCATCAGCTTTTTCGCCAATCTCTGTCTGCGATATGCCTCATATCACAGTAAATACTTCTTCATCGTACTCTCTACATAGCCAATTACATTTTTCCACGCTAGATCTCCTACGTAAAAATTGCTTTTCTGAAACTGCGCCCAAAGCTCTTCCATTTGCAAATCGTCAGATATCAAATGTAATGTAGCTTCAATATTATCCTTGCCAAAAATAGTTTTCCGCTTTTCACAGGTGGCAGAAAATGCATCGTATAAAATCCGCTTCTCTATCTGCTCTCCATAGAAACTCATGATACTGTAAACATCATAAAAATCTCTTAATCTGGTATTTGCGATTCCTCTATTTATAATTGTCTGCATTTTCTCAGCGAGCAATGTTTCCTTGTTATATGTAAGAACGGAAATCGTTCTATCCTCAAACATCAATTTATAGTCGTATTCTATTGCCCTTGGTGTAATTACATCATCTGTAGAAATATCGATTTTAATTGGTTGACGCATCTTGTCCAACGTAGCTTCCAGCATTACGCGAATGCCCGGGTAATCAAACTCTTCCATTTAGCGTAGTCGCTTTATTACTGTTCCCATCCGAAATATTTCTTACCTTATCTTTTAATTGTCTTGATGAACTAATCACACTAACACCTCCACGTACTTCATCACTTCATCTCGAATTCCCATCATATCCGCATATACAATCAGCTGCGATAGCTTTTTGTCTTTCGATGACATATATTCCTTGATAGCCGTTTGAAATACTTGTACTTCATACTTATTACGATTCCTTATCAAATCGCAAATGCAACGCTCCTGATCATAAACCTTAACCAAATTTCCACTGCTGGATGCAATCTCACAAATTCCTATTTTGTATAAATCCGGTGCAGCATATTTCACCGAAACATTAAAATCATTATCCTTAAGATGGCTCGCATTATATCCCTGTGGCACAGTAACACACACAGATGAATACTCCCTATCCGTCAAACCGTGCAAATATAGTGCTGTTTCTCCAGAATAAATAATCGCACCATTTCTTTGTTGTAAAATGAACAACTCATCCGGCCACACATCATCCGCTATATATACGCCTCTCGAGACCTTCTCCATGCCATGTTCCTTAATATATTTTGCAATATAGGTCTTAGAAATATCTTCACTACATACCAGAGAGGTAATAAGATAACCGTTATATTCTTCAATAAAATTTTCAATTTTTTCCTTTTTAGTCATTCTGTTCACCTCTGCACTTTGCTTATACGCTTTAATTATATGATTTAAAAGTGAGAAAGTAAACCGTTTTAATTTTTTTGACCTATGCAGTTTTTCCTTCGGTACTAGCCTGAACATAGCAACCGAAGATGCCGGCTAGCGATTTACAATATCCATTGCTATCCGCCTGTCTGCCTCTTTCAAATTCTATCGGTATCAGTTTCCACTGTCCCTCCACGTTGCGCCAACATTCGCTTACCCGTTGATGTCTCACGAAATGATCCAGTGAATATGTGTTAAAATTTTTAGCATGCAATTTTTCATAATGTATTGTTATGTTTGCTTTCTATCCTTTCTTTCATATGCAAATCTCCCGGCAAAAATTTACAATTACACCTTTTCTGCTCCAATACTTAATTAGCAGAGACGAGATGCGCTCTGCGAATCTCGCTCTGATTAGCGGTCGTCAAATGCACCGCATAAATGCGTGCATTTTCCTCGTCGCCATAACAAAAAACGCAGAACCAATCCATTTTTCTTTTTGGATCAGCTCTGCGTCTTAGCGTCTGGCTCATTTACAATTTGAGTTTTAAATTGTTTTACATTTACAAGATACTCTCTCTTGCATTTCAGACAAAACAATCCCAGCGACGCCAAAACGATTGTCTGGCTGCCGCTGGGATCATAAGTTTTACACTTTTTTATTCATGACAATCGAAAGGTGCGCTATCTTGTTTCATAAACGCCCTCCTTGCTGTAGGTAATGAAAACATCCCCGTATACAGCGACCGTTTTCGTTGCATTCATCTGCAACGGATCTGGAATCTCCCTGATTTCTGCAGTCCCATCGACAATTTTCTTCATGCATTCCAGCGCCTGATCGACCACATAATCCGCCAACGGTGCGCCAAAGCCCCGGTAATCATGATGAGAATTGATCACATGGTCATACTGGTCTTTCATCGACACAATTCGTTCCATCGCCTTTGCAGCTTTTTCCACACTGACATATCTTCCCTCTGTATGGTCGCCTGACTGCATCAGCAAAAGATTACGGTTACACGCATCGGCACAAAACAGATACCTGGTTTTCGAATCGATAAAAATCATTTCGCCGGGGGTATGTCCGGGACAGCTATATGCCGTAATGATACGCCCTCCAAGATCGAATGTCTGACCGTCGGATAGCGGAAGCAGCTTCGGTTTTTTCTCCCAACAAAGCATATCTTTCTCTGTGCTGTAAGGATAATATTTATCCTCCCGCGTCCGGATAAAATCTGCATAATTTCTCCGGCTTTCCAGCATTTTTTCAAAGGATACATCCAGAAAATAATTGTCCGCCGGATTGATATACAGCTCGTCAAATGCGCCTGCCCCGCCGATATGATCCATATGTCCATGGGAAGCAACCACAATGTACGGTTTATCGGTAATTTTTCTGATAACGCCTTTCAGATCACCGATTCCGCAGCCTGTATCCAGGAGCAGCGCACGCTCTTTTCCTACAAATAAAAAGATGGACGAGCAGTCAAATTCATCGATTTCATATGTATCTTTTTCAAATTCATAATAAGGATGCCTGTCCGTCATAGTAATCTCCATTCCGCAGGCGCTTTGCGCCGAAGGAATCGCGAGCAGAACTTCCAGTTCTGCTCTGCGATCATAGCTACTTTGTGGCGCCTGCGGCACAAATAGCAGTGTGAAAAATAAGCGATCACGCTTATTTTTCACACTACTCCCCATCCTCAGAATTTCATCTGTTTACACGTTCTGACGCCATTGACATAAATATCGTTTGCCAGCTCCGTAACCAAACGAAGATCCTGCCAGGTTTCACATTTTTGCCCCATAAAGGTAATATTGTCAAAGTAAATATCATGGACACGTACTTCTTCCGTCGGCGTCTGGTATCCTCGAATCAAGGAAACCGGAATATCGCCGTTTAATACCTGAATGTTGTCAAAATGAATATCATTGATCTCCCCTTTGGCAACCTGCTGTGTATACTTGCAGAGCAGAACCTTGATATCGAACAGCTTCTGTTCCGCCTGCTCTACCCGAATATTTCTGTAATGGACGTCATGCACATGACCGCCATCCGCCTGATGGATAGAAATCGCTGCGCCACCCATATTTCCTTCGTACTGACAGTGAATGATATCACAATCCTCAAATACGAGATCGTGAATTTCACTCTGAAGCCCATAGCCTAATTCAATTGCATTGCCCGGCTCCGCATTCCAGAGCACATTATTATGGGCATATACTTTCGTCACATCCCGAACAGTCGAAGTATCCGCAATCAATCCATGTGCCTTAATACAGATACTGTCATCCGTCGAACGGATAAAGCAATTCTTTATCTCCACATCCTGGCTGCTCGTAATATCAATACCATCTCCTGTTACAATTCTGGACATGATATTCATATCATCAATGACAACATGATCACATGCCGCCGGAACCACATGCCAGGAGGGTCCGTCTACTGCCGTAAAGCCTTTTAAGAGAACATTGTTGCACCACTTGATATAGATAAAAAACCGATGGGCATTACTGTCTGGCAGATGCCAGCAGGCTCCATTGACGATTCCGTTTCCTACAATGGAAATATTATCGCAATGATCCGCATAAATACAGCCGGATACCACGGCACCCTCTTCGATATAGACCGTATCATTCGGCTTTAAGGTCAGGATCCCGACATTGTATACCTTTCCTTTTTCAAAGCAGATCGTTGTATTTTCCGGTTTTTCGATTCTGCGCGAGCAAAGCACGAATAATGCGTCATGCAGACCGCCGTCTGTCTCTACCGTAAATTTCTTCGGCTCGTCGAGATGAATCTGAACAGTCTCCCCTGTTACCGAAGGAACGATTCCAAAGCTGGTCGGACGAATTGCCAGCTTCTCAAAGGGTGTATGAATCGAAATTTCCAGATCATAGGCTTCGTCATCTACTACGACAACATAATCGAACGAATCCGTATGGTACACAACACGCTCTGTGCCGTTGCAGACAACGCTGTATTTTGTTGATTTTTCCAGTTCATCCAGTGAATTTAAAAGAAATCTGGGTTCTTCAATCGGATCCGGATTGGAATAATAAATTAAATCGTTTTCAAAATCCTTCATGTCTTTTTTCTCCTCGTATCAATTCCTATAGTCCATCAAATTTATCCCTTAACTGCACCGGCTACCATACCGCCGATAAAATAAGAGGAACACTTCAGATACAACAAAACCACCGGAATGGTCGCGATACACAGACCTGCACACAGTACACCATAATCCGTATTGTACATGGAATTAAAGTTCATCAGACCAAGCGGAAGCGTTTTTAAGGAATCCTTTTTAATTTCAATCAGTGCCCAATAGAATTCACTCCAGGTACCTTGGAAGTTAAAAATCATTACGGTAGCGATAACCGGTTTTAACAGCGGAAGCGTAATCCGAAACAGGTTCTGCAGCAGGGAGCAGCCGTCCAGCAGTGCTGCTTCATCCAGCTCTTTCGGCAGGCCTTTTACATAGTTAATCATAATAAAGGTTGCCGTCGGAAGCCCCAGCGTAACATACGGAAGCAGCAACGCAAGCCGCGTCCCGTTCAGTCCCCACGCTTTCAGCGTCGTAAAGTTGGGGATTGTGAGCATTTCAGATGTGATAAACAGTCCGGACAAAAACAGTATTTCAATGAATCCACTGCCCCACGGTCTTAATTTCCCGAGCGCAAAGGATGCGAGTATAATAACGATCAACTGCACTGCCAGCGTCATAATCGTAATAATAACACTGTTCATGAAAAAGCTTCCAATTTTACCAATTTTCCATGCAGAAACATAGTTTTCCGGTTTAAAGGTCGTAATGCCAAAAGGGTTCGTCAAAACATCCAGATTGGATTTTATGGATGTCAGAAACATAAATGCCAGCGGGTACAGCACAATCACTGCCAGAATCAGAAGAACGATCTGACTGAATATCCCTCCTATTGTGAGTTTCTTTTTTTCTTTCATTATTTTCACCCCTTCGCTTATTCGTAGTTGTACCTGCGTCCAATCAGTCTGCTGATCAGCACCAGTGTCAGAATGATGATAAACAGCACAGTAGACATTGCCAGTGCCCTATAAAACTTGAAATCAACGAACGCCGTAGTATAAATCAGCTGTGCAACTACAGTCGTCGCCTTGCCGGGGCCACCGCCGGTCAGCATATAGAACAGGGCAAAGGATTTCATACCGCCGGAAATGGAAAGGATGACGTTTGTTTCCGTCGTTCCCGCAGTAAGCGGAAGGAAAAAATTGAAGAACAGATCTTTTTTGGTCGCGCCGTCAACCGCTGCGGATTCCAGAACATCTTTGGAAATATTCATCATCGCAATATAGAATAAAACCATCGTAAAACCAATATACTGCCAGGTATTTACCGCAATAACCGTGCCGAGCGCAGTGCTCTTCTCCCCGATCCACGCATGTGTCAGATTGTCAAGACCAACCAGGCGCAGCAGCGTATTGACCAGACCAATATCCTTGTTCAGCATAAACTTCCACATAACCGCCACTACAGAAGCGGGGAGGACGACCGGGATATATAAAGCTACTTTATAAAACTGCTGCCACTTCGGAGTCATATAATATACTGCAAATGCAAGCAAAAAACCGAGGGTTGTCTGAATCAGTGTGGAAACCACTGCAAAAACCAGATTGACCTTGATCGCCGCCCAATATTCGTCATTATGAAACAGCTCAATGTAGTTTTTCAGTCCAACAAAACTAAAATCCGGACTGAATGCATTCCAATCCGTAAAGCTCCTGACCAGGCTCTTAAAAAACGGGAAAACAAGAAAGCATCCCAAAAATACAAAACCGGGAATCAGGAAAACATATCCCATGAGCTTTTGCCTTGTTTTATAATTCATTTTGCTCTTCATATCTTCACCCTTTCAAATAGGGCCGGCAGTCCATTTTCTGCCAGCCCTATTTCAGTTTGCCGCTATTTATTACTTACCGTTTTCTTCAAGTAATTTGACGTACGCATCTTCGATCTTCTGACCGAATTCTTCCGGAGTTTCGGAAGGATCGGAGAGAAATTCTGCTTCCAGATCACCAGTATCTGATCCGATATCGCCGGCACTGTAATCATAGTTTTTTCTGTAGCTCTCTGCGCTGGAGAAGATTTCTGCAAATTCGCTCTGGTTTGCATTGTCATAGGTGCAGTCCTTATTTGCCATTACAGACAGTGTCTCGTTACCGAATTTCTGCTGTACATCTTTGCTTGTGATATATTTTAAGAATCTTGCGGACTGTTCCGGATACTTGGTACCGGAGTAAACCATGAATCCGTCAACACCAAAGTTGTGAAGCAGGGTAGGCGTGCCTTCGGGTGCAGGGAACGCCATAACGCCAATTTCGAAACCGGCTTCTGCGGAGTTCTTTTCAAGATCTGTCAGTTCATTGTTGTTTACGAATGCAAACAGACCTTTCTGCAAATAGAACTGACCGGTAGCATCTTCTCTCGTCATAGCAAGAGAATCCGCATCAAGGTAACCTTTGTCAACCCAGTCTCTTAATCTTGCTCCTGCTTCAGCATATTCTTTGGCAACATCCGTATAGTGACCTGTCAAATAGTCATTGTTTTTAAGATATCCTGCATCGTACATGTAATGCAATGCAAAAGTCTCAACCAGGGATGCAATCTGAAAGCCGTGAGGATTACCAGGCGTCAACAGAGGTGTTACTCCGGTCTTTGCAGCTTCGCCAAGCAATGTTTCAAACTCTTCCAACGTGGTAGGAACTTCCCAGCCGTTCTCTTCCATCATCGTCTTGTTATATGCAAGCACGGTACAGGTTGTTCTGAACGGTATGCAGAAGACCTGATCGTTAACAGTACCGGACTGTACAGCGGGTGCCAGCAGGGAATCTCTCCATTCATTGTTATTCTCTTCCAAATAAGGAGTGAGATCGTATGTAGCGCCTACGGAATTGAACGAACCCATCTGGTTTGCCCAGCAGCATGCTACATCAGGAGCTTCGCCAGCAGCGAAGGCTGTTGTCAGAGTCTGTGTCAGAACGTCCCAGGTGATCACCTGTGTCTCAACCTTGATATCCGGATTTGCCGCTTCGAAATCGGATATCATCTGTGTGAATTCCGCTTCGTACTCCGGCCAGTCATGCATGAAAGTGATGGTCACCGGTTCGCCGTCAGTAGTCTGAGCTGCTTCCACTGTGGCATCATCCTCTTTTTCCGTCGTGGCAGCGGTATCCGCAGGAGCTACTGCATTTGTAGAGCCGCAGCCTACAAGGGCGGATGCAGCAGTCATGACTGCCATCACAATCGCCAATACCTTTTTGTTTCTCATACCATATCCTCCTTTTTATTTCCGACACAAGAACGACTCGTTTTGTGTCTATCTGCTTTCTGCAGATCATTCACCCTTTTCCCCTGATGTCTTTCCTTTCCTGTCAGTCGATATCCATTTGCTGAATGTAAGCCTGCTGCCGTTTCAGCATTTTCTTAAATGCATGATACACGCCATCTGCGTTTTCTTTCAGGGTTCGTTTGGAATTCGTATGTGGATTGATGCTCGTGGCGTAATCCAGCTGGCTGATCCAGTCTGCCGGAATCGATTCACTTCCGGAAAGCGCACCGGCAATTCCACCGGCAACTGCCGCAACACAGTCTGTATCACGTCCCATATTTACGCCTGCAAGGATCGCTTCCTTCGTATTTCCATGAACCATCTTAAAAATAACAACGCCCTTTGTGACAACTTCATTCGCATAGCTGAACGGATACGGCATTCCAAATCCGTTATAAATGGAATCAAAATGCTGTCTCAGCTGAAAAATGTCACTGCAGCCTGTCGCTTTTTTCAATTGCTCGTCAATCTCTTTCACAACGACATCGGGATCGCAGTGATCAAAAATTGCCCCGATCACAGAATCCACAGTTGCGCCGGGCTTCGTTCCCTCCGCAATTGCTACGCCAGTAACACATGCCCATTTCAGCCCACGGCTGTTCGTTGTCTGATACAGCTGTCCGACCTGCAGGATATCCTCTTTTGCGCCTTCTACATTGCCTGCGTTGATCAGACCGATCGGATGACACGCCCTTGCAAAGCTGTTGAGTCCGGCGTAATCGCAATATCTGCCAAGATCGGTTGCCGGTATTCCGGTTTTGGCCATTTTCAGAAGAACCCCTTCAAACGGTTCGGATACCCAGCCTCCTGCATTCGGATTTGCGTATTTGTTCCAGGCAGCCCTGACATCCTCCGCTGTGACTCTTCCCTCTTTTTCCATAATCGCGGAAATCATCAGCTTCTGTCGTTCCACGCCGTCCTCTGTCGTTCCGGGTTCCCTGTCCCAGCCATTTCCGTAATGCTGGTACGGAAGATACCCGTCTACATAGCCGTACTTCCTGTCAATTTCTTCATAAGTCATTCCCTCAACAGGAGCTCCCATTGCTGAACCGATATGACAGCCACAGATACAGCCAAAAAACTTGTCCTGTAAAATTATACTCATATCGTCCCCTTTTTAGCTGTAATTTTTATGCAATTTGTTATGAATATATATTACTTCTACTTAGCATGTTTGTCAATATGTTGTATCATCATTTATTTCTATATGGTTTACTGGTAAAATTGCATCGTATTCATATGCTACAAGCAAAAATACCGTCCAATCATCTTTTGACAATTGAACGGTACCGGTATTTCCTTATTCAGTTTTGTCCCTTTCCTTCCAGCTCAGCGCTGCAATTCCAAAGTTATCCTTTTTTCTCGTCAATTCTTCCTCGCTGTATTTTTCAATTGCGATCTCTGCAAGATACAGCACTCTGCAGCCTTCCTCCAGATGTCCCAGATACGAAGCCTCCGGTGTTGCCATGCAGATGTGAATATGCGGCTCCCCGTCTATGATTAGTCCCTGCCCTGCTGCAACTTCAATCGGTCCTTCCACGGTATAAAAACCGTTGGTCGGATCCTCCTCGGTGGTCTGGATCATGTGATATCGCGCCTTATCCAACGTTCCAATCATAGATACAACCGCTCCGTTTTTGATCTTGTGTTCGGTAATGGCCTGGTTCAGGCACTGCAGCATATCATCGCCTTTTCCCAGATGAAGCAAAATAACGTCTCCTGTTTTCCTGACATGAAATGTGTGCATTTTACATCCTCCTGTTTTATGAAATCGTTCTTATGTTTTTTGTATCTGTTGTGTTTTCCGGCGTTTGTGTCCGGAGAACTTTACGAAACAAAATAAAGAATGAGCTCCCGAGCATAATGCTGACGCTGATCCATGCAGAGGCTTCTGCAGCGGCAATCCCCATAAAGCTGTGCCTGCCAAGCCAATATCCAAAAATCAGTCTGCTGATGACTTCCAGTCCGCCGGAAAGCATCGGAATCCATGTATTGCCCATTCCCTGAATGCAGTTTCGAAATACCATCAGAAATCCCAGGAAAAAGACGAAAATTCCCACAATCAGCAGATATTGTCTGCACAACTCAAGTACTGACGGATCTGTCACCATCAGCGACGCGATCCTTTTCCCGCCGAAAATCTCAATGGCAGACAGCGGAATATGAATCAGGATAGAAAGAATCACTCCCATCCGAACACCGTCTTTAATTCTGTCATATTTTTGCGCACCGTAGTTCTGACCGACAAATGTCATAAATGTCATTCCCAGCGCATTGCTGAATTCTCCGATCACGCTGCGAATTTTGGTGGACGCCGCATAAGCCGCCACTGCAGACGCACCGAGATCGTTTACAAAAAACTGCAGGATCATTCCACCGACTGCCGTTACCATACTCATAATTCCGACCGGCATCCCGGTTTTCAACATTCTGACTGCCAGCCGTGCATTTTTGCTCTTACAGCCGTCTAAAAGACTGACAAATTCCAATCTTTTCAAACCTGCGGCACAAATCGCAAAGGAAAATACCTGAGACAACACCGTTGCCACAGCCGCTCCCTGCACGCCCCACTTCAGTATGAGTACAAATACGCAGTCCAGACCAACATTTGTTATAGAGGAAACAAGCAGCGCACAAAATGGCGTAGACGAATCCCCCAAAGACTGCAAAACGCTCATAAACAGGTTATTCAAAACGGTAATCACAAACCCCAGCAGGATCACTTTGATGTAATCCAGCGACTGCTCCAGAATTTCTCCGGGCGTATGCATCAGAATCAGGAAATCTCTGATCGCCAGAGATCCGACGATTGAGATCATCGTTCCCACAATCAGCGACAAAACGGATGCAACAAAAAATCCACGGTTTACCAGATGATAATCCTTTTTCCCGTAGGCCTGTGAAATATGGATGCAAAATCCTTTTGTAATCCCCATTGCAAATCCGAGCGTCAGCCAGACTACAATGGATGTCGCGCCGACTGCTGCCAGCGCCTGCGCTCCGATTCCCCGTCCGACAACGACGCTGTCCACAAAGCTGTACAGCTGCTGAAACAGACCGCCAATTGCCAGTGGAATATAAAACAGAATGATATTTTTGGCAATGCTGCCTTCTGTCATGTCCCTTGCCTGTGTTTTCATAAGTTTACCCTGCAAAATTTCTGCCCTTTCTTTTCCTATCAACGATTGTTCAGGTTCAAGCAAAGTTCAACAGGCAGGATTCTTCCGTCGTATGCCCCGGCAGCTCCACAATTTCAACAGGCAGAGCTCCCGGATCAATACCGGCTCCGCCCTGAAATAGAAATTTGCTTGTTAAAATAATTTTACTCTATTTTCGTCTTTTGTACAGAATAATTTGCTTTTAGAAATCTGAAGCATCGGTGTACAAGGGGTACAAACGAGATAAAATAGAAATGAGGGGCGATAGAGCGGAAATATCAGATTTTCCACTCTATCTGAACACGGTCGCTGGTGGCCTTGATCGTAGAGATCAAACCATCGGCGGCTTTTCTTTTGTCGTCAAAATCTATGCTCTCCCAGTTGTCGAGATAATAGGACAACTTCTTTATCTGCTGGGGCGATATGGTTTCAACGCTCAATTCGGCGATTGCCTTTGAAATGGTCTGGCGTCGGGTGTCCAGTTCTTCAATTTTTTTGTTAGCGTAGGCAAGCAAGGTCGCATTGGCTCCGGTCAGCGTATCCAGCAGCTTTTCAATTTCTGCCTCCACCTGTGCCAGCTCTACTTGATAGGCTGTCAGCTTCGGATTGACCTTTTCCTCTTTGCCGTGGAGTATCTGAAAATCTTTGAACTTCTCCTGCATGGCCGAGAAAATGAATTGCTCAAATTCTTCTTTGCGAATTTTCCCGCAGCCTGGACAGCCTTTGTTTTCCGTCCGTTTGGTACAGCGGAAATATCCGGTGCTGTTTGGTACATGGGTGGCTTTCAGAGCATACCCACAATGCCCGCATTTGATTTTTCCGGCCAGCCAAGTATTTTTCGGTTTCCGTCCCTGCTGGAAGGTGGTATTTGCCATAAGTTTTTTCCGGCATTTCAGCCATGTGTCAGAGGAAATGAGTGCTTCGTGGGGAGCGATAACAAGTATCTGGTCTTTTAAGCACCTGTCCTTGTCCTCTTTCACATCCCGCCCCTGATAGAGATAGCAGCCGTTTGTTCCAGCAAAGTCAGAAGCGTCATTCACAATCGCTGCACCCTGGCTCTTGAAAAATTCGTACAGTTCCAAATCGGCCTGTGCGTAAACGGGGTTTCTTAAAAGCTGGGAAAGAAATGTACGGAACATGGATTTGCCATAAATTTTTATGTCATGTTCCTCGAAGTATCGGGTAATATCTCCGAAGGAGGTTTCCGGTTCAGCGTACATTTCAAACATCAGCCGAACATGGTCGGCGGCTACGGGGTCGGCAACCATTTTCTTTGTGCGGATACCCTCTACCACAGTAGGCTCTAACTGATAACCGTATGGCGCCTGCCCGCTCATGTGGAAGCCTTTCAGGCACCGGGAATAGTAGGCGTCTGTGACACGCTTCTGAATTGTCTCACGTTCAAGCTGGGCGAATACAATGCAGATATTCAGCATGGCCCGGCCCATCGGGGTCGAAGTATCAAACTTTTCCGTGGAGGATACAAACTCCACATCGTACTCTTGAAACAGCTCCATCATCGTTGCAAAGTCCAGAATAGAGCGGCTTATACGGTCCAGCTTGTACACGATGACCCGCCGAACCTTTCCCTTGCGGATCTCGCCCAGCAGCTTTTGAAACTCCGGTCTGTCCGTATTCTTACCGGAATACCCTTTGTCCTTGAATACCCGGCAGCTCCCGCCTTTCAATTCATACTTGCAAAAGTCGATCTGACTTTCAATGCTGATACTGTCCTTGCGGTCTACTGACTGTCTTGCGTAAATACAATCTTCTCTGATAAATTCCATATTGGGCTCCTTTCCTTGTTGGAATGGAGCTACCAACCTTACAACTATATTATACCATCAGCAGCCCCGGACAACAATGTTGCGAATGATTAGGGAAATCTGTCCCCATATTTACTGAACACCTCGTAAAGACAACGCTCAATTTCTTTTTTGCGCTGTTCTTTCTCCTTCGGGGGAAGTACCGGCGTGAGGCTTTCCAGCACAATGATCTTCCCTTGAAATGCGACAGACTTTGTTTCTCGTTCATAAGTGACAGCTTGCGTCATTGAAAACCTCCTTTGCGAAAGTGCGTGTATATGCCAGCCTTTCCCACTTGTCCCGTGGGGAAATGTCAAAAGACGGCACCCAGCAGGTGCCGCCCTTTGAGCTTTCTCCACTTCGGGTCAATGTGGCCCGAGGTCAGTAAGGACTGGAAAGGTACTTTTCTTTGGCGTCCTCCACGCTGTTGAGGTCGAATACTTCATAAAGCTGCCCCACAACACGCCGTATATCCTTCTTTGAAAATCCGCAGTCCTCCATTGCCATAATGACATAACCACGGCAGGCGTCATTGCTCCATTCGTCCGGTTCCAAGCCGGGGATCATTCCAAACGCATTTCCCATAAAGTGCTCCTTTTTTGAAAAGATGGGGAGCCACGCCGGATTGGTTGGCCTATCATCAGACAGCATTGCCGGGGGCTCCCCATAGGTTTTCACTTCATTTCAGACACACCGGACGGGCATAGGCTTCATGCCCCATAGTATTTCAACTCTCCCCATTCTGATGGCAAGGCGTTCTCATTGCCTGCGACGGCTCACGGCTTGCAAGACCGCTTCAACGCTCGGACTGTGACTAAACGCAAGTATCCGGGTTCTGCGCCTGTTCCGGTGGAGCCAGCCTTGCCCCACCTATGGCATGGACCTGTTCGCTCGCTCAGTTTTACAAAGACTGTATTCTCTGAAATCCGAGGTCATGGCGGGTCTGTCACACAGCGCGTTCCCCTTCGTATCCGGGTGTCTTTTTATTCAATTTTCAATCTGCATGAGGCTCGTCTGAACCTCGGGCCATTGTGACCCGAAGTGTTTTGCCTCTCATAAGCCATTTCATTTTCCGGTCTAAATCGGTACGCCTTACAAAGAATTTTTCAAAATTTTTTCTAAGCGCCGCAGACCTCGCTCGATTGCGACACGAACCACTTTTTCATGGACGCCCTCTGCCCGGGCAATATCCTGTTTGGTCATGCCGAGAATGAAATGAGCGTAAATCCGTTTTGCCTGTTTGTTCGGCAGACTGGCAATCGCCGCATGAAGCTCCTGCATGGTCACTTTCCGCTCATACAGTTCATGGGGAGATAAGGCGACAAAGACAGCTTCATGCTCCAGCCCGTCATCCCGATCAAGGGAATAGTAGGCTTTGTGGCGGTATGTACGCAGCCGGTAGGCAGCCTCTTTACGATCAAACTCTTTGAACATTTCTGCAACTTCTTCCGATACTTCCATGAAGCAATCCGATGTATAGAATGGGTAATAGTCCCGCAAATTGATAATAGCCATATTGACCTCCGTTTCGGTTGTTGGTTGACGAGTGACCGAAACGAAGGCGGCGGGGAGCGGCACCGGGGAATGACTTCGGGCCAACATGACCCGAAGCAGCCCCATAAGAACACAAAAGCGCCCGGGCGGCATGAAGCCACACGGACGCATGAAATGACATGATAGTTAA
>ENA-OQLI01000189-OQLI01000189.1-human-gut-metagenome-genome-assembly--contig:-NODE-189-length-90712-cov-11.523188_pt1 | contig 90712 bp, 74 predicted proteins | sample MGYA00242805_ERZ504812 | MGnify/ENA primary metagenome ERZ504812 (study PRJEB26092, sample SAMD00036430) | human gut metagenome | host: Homo sapiens | study: EMG produced TPA metagenomics assembly of... | reverse complement strand
CGCTATGGTGCTGCATTGGCGAGACGCGTGTGTTGACGATGCGCGTTGCGGGTGGTGTCGGGTGTGGGTGACACACCGCAACGGGGGGGGGGCGTGTGGCGTAGGGGGCGTATGGGGGCGTGTTGGGCCAGACGCGCCGCCGCTGTTTGTGATCCGTTTTCTCCGCCCCCTTCGGATCGCGTAATCCCTTGGGGACGGAGGAAAACGGATCATTTCGTAGGCCCGTGGCCGCCCTGGAAACCGAATGATGGTACGAGCACCCATTCGGCTTCCAGGGCGGCCACGGACAGAACGGGGCGAACAGAAAAGAGCGACGGACGCCTACTCCCCCGCCACGCTCGCGCGCAGCTTGGCGGCAATGGGCTCGGATGCCAGCAGGAACACGAGCATGACCACGGAGCACGCCAAGCACACAATCCAGGTGCTCGCAAAGGAGCCCGTGGCATCGAACAGCACGCCCGAGACGATGGCGCCCACGGTGCCGCCGACCATCTCGAGCGAGGTAATGGTGCCCGTGACCTTGCCGAGGTCGGCCATGCCAAACTGTTTGGACGCGGCAATGGTAGGCGTGATGGTGCCCATGCACGTTCCGATACCAAAGCTCACAGCGGCCACAATAGGACCGAGGTCCGTCGTCGGAAAGCACAGCGCCACACAGGCGACAATACACGCAACGGAGCCAAGGATATTGCCAAAGCGCAGGCCAAAGCGGTCGTAGATGGCACCGAGCGAGATCTTGGCGATAACGACCGTGACCATGTAGGCAGAAAGCACCGTACCGGCCCACATGGGATCGTGGCCACCCGTGACGATCTTGGCACCGTTGACGGTAACGCTCGTCATGTTCGTAACTTGGTTGGGCAGAATGGCGCCATTGACGAGACCCATAAAGAGGAAGGCGACGACAAGCAGCCAAAACGCCGGACTCTTCTTAATGCGAGGCCAGCCAACGTTAACCTCGGGCGCCGTGTGCTCGTCCTTGTCGCCAGCCGTCGAGACGGACGGATCGCCCGGGTTCTCACCGAGCGGCTTAAGGCCGATCTCGGAAGGCTTGGTGCGGAAGGAATAGGCCGTGATGGGCAGCGCCGCCACCATGCAGATAGCCGCGAGCACCAGGAAGGCGGTACGCCAGCCAACGCTCACGATCAGCGAGCTCACGATCGGCGAGAGAATGGCCCCGCCAAAGCCCGAGCCCGAAAGCGCGATGGAGATGGCAAGGCCTCGCTTGGCCGTAAACCAGTTGGCGGTCACCAGGCTGATGAGCAGGCGGGTCGAGGCGACGGCAAAGCAGCCCGAGACGGCAAAGAGCACGTAGACCTGCCACAGCTCACCGACAAAGCTCATGCCGGCAAGAACGGCAGAGGTGGCGATTACAGTGAGGGAGCCCAAAACGCGACCGCTTACTTTATCGGCAACATGACCGATCACAAGTGAGCCGATAACGCTCACCACGGTGGAGATGGCGTTGGAGATGTTGTACTGCGCAAGAGAAATGCCCAAGTCGCTGACGATGAGCGGCTGAAACAGGCTCATGCAGTTAACGAAAATCGTGTAGCACGTGGCCATGATGACAAAGCCGGAGGCCACGACGAGCCAGCCGGGGAAGAATTTGCGTTTCTGGGACATGGATTACTCCTTGTGGTCCGCAACGTATCCGAGAGCGACGGCGGCATAAGCCGCGGCGCCAAGGGGAAGCTCGGCATCGTTAAAGCGTGCCTTGGGATGATGCTGAGCAAAATGCTCGTCCGTATCGGTCACAGCAGCGCCGATCGTAAAGTACGCGCTCGGTATCTCGCTCGAGATAAGCGCAAAGTCCTCGCTCGCCATGGCATGGAACAGCGGCAGGAAGGCGGCCTTTGGCAGCGTCGCACCCACGTAGCCAAGCGAAGCCTGGGTCATGTCGTCATCGAGTACGAGCGGGGGAACATCCGAGAGCGTCTCGAGGGTCGCCGGCGTACGATAGGTCGTGGCAACGCCTTTGACGACCCCCGCGATGCGGGTCTTGAGGTGCTCCATGAGCTCGACGTCGAAGCCGCGCAGCGTGCCTTCGAGCACGCAGGTATCTGGTATAACGTTGGCCGCTTGGCCACCGGCAAACTTGCCAACGGTCAGTGCGACCTCCTTGGCCGCCGGCACTTCGCGAGCGATGAGCTCCTGAAGCGCCAAGTGCACATGGACGCCGGCCGTGATGGGGTCGATACAGATCTCGGGGCTCGAGCCATGGCCGCCCTTGCCCTGAAGCGTGATGCGGAAACCGTACACGCCCGAGAGCGCCGGGCTGCCGTAGAGCACCAGGCCAAGCGGCGACTGGCTGTTAACGTGCATGGCAAAAGCCGCTTGAGGACGCGGGTTCTCGAGCAAGCCATCGGCGATGGCAGCGCGAGCGCCCTCAAAGGTCTCCTCACCCGGCTGGAACAGCAGTTTGACGGTGGCATTGGCGTCGACAAGCTCGGACTCGCGGGCCTTGAGCAGGCGCGCCGCACCAAGCAGCGCCGTCGCATGCATATCGTGTCCGCATGCGTGCATGCAGCCGTTGATGGAGGCAAAAGGCTCTCCCGACTCCTCGGCAACAGGCAGGGCATCCATATCGCCACGGAGCATGATGACCGTACCGGCCTGCTTGTCCGCACACGTACCGTTACCCCGAGCAGCAGCTACCGCGCCGGCACCGATGAGGCCGATGACACAGGAGCCGTCAACAAGCACGGCATAGGGAATATCCATCTCGTCCAGACGCGCCTGGATATACGCGGACGTCTGCGGAAGGTTGTTACCGAGCTCAGGCGTTTGATGGAGATCATGGCGCCATGCGGCAAGCTCATTGGCAAACGCCTGAGCTTCTGTGACCAGGCCATTGCCGATAGCGGCCTGCGCCACCGTAGTGGTCTGAGGCGCTGGTTGCGGTTGAAGATCGGACAGAGCTGGTGCCATAGATGCCCTCCAGTAACGTTTTTGCAGCAAGCACTTTGATAGCGTAAAGTACAAGATACAACTTTAAGGGCGACGCATAAAAAATGCCGCCCCGGGAGGCGGCGCAATAAGTTGTTTACAATCACGCTCGCGGCTTTTTGCGCAAAAAGTCGAAATGCGTCTCGCTCAAGATAATCGACAGAAAGATAAGCGCGAAGCCGGCGAGCAGGCGCGAGGTGAGCGCCTCCCCCATCAGCAGCACCGAGAACAGCACACCCGAAGGCGACTCCATCGAAAGGAGTAGCGAGCCCGTCGAGGCCGGGACATGCGCCAGGCCGACGTTTTGGACGAGCAGGGCCACGCATGTGCAGCCCACCGAGAGAAACGCCATCACGCCGATAAAGCTCGGCGTCCACACGGACAGAGGTGCTTGGGTCTCGAACAGCAACGACGAGACCAAGCTCAGCACGCCGTTGCCCACAAACATCCAAAACGTGATGACGTTGATGTCCATTTTGCGACCGTATTTGGCGGTCACCGCCATCTGGATGGCGAAAAAGACCGCACCCGCCAGCGTAATGGCATCACCGATGTTGAACTCGACGCTATCGAGCGCCACCAGGCCAATGCCCGCCAGACAGAGTAATGCGGCACCCAAGTTGTAGCGAGTGAGCTTTTCGCCGCTTAGGAAATAGCTCGCGAACGGGACCAGAATGCAATAGGTGCCCGTCAAAAAAGCGTTCTTACCCGCCGTGGTCTGAGCCAGACCGACCGTCTGCAAAGCATAGGCGGCCCACATAAGTGCGCCCATGCCCAGTCCAACAATCAGGTTGCGGGCGTTGAGGTGCGCGATGATGCGCTTGTGGAAGATGACAAACATGACCAACGCCGCAGGCAAAAAGCGCACGTAAAGCAGTTCGAACACCGGGATGGTGTCGAGCGCGTCCTTCATAGTGGTAAAGGAGTAACCCCAGATAATCGCCACCGAAAGCAGTAGAACTTTCCAGAACAGCGGCGAGCGAGCGCCGGCGCCGCGGGAGATGCCGCCCGCACCCAGGTCCTCGCGAGCAACAGGGCTATCAGGCATCATTTCGATATTGTCACTGGTATGCTGGGCCATAGGGCATCCTCGCGCTCAATCTGGGCGTGGTGTCCGCACGCGCATGGCTGCGTGCCGCCTCATGGTCAAATAAAAACGGGGCGCACCGGACCCCCGGCACGCCCCGCTACTGTAGCAACAACCAGCGTTGCACTGCAATCCAGCCCACTAAAGCGTCAGCAAAGTGAACCTCGATGTTTTGTCAATGTCACGCTGTTGCACTAAATAAGCTTCGTGCTTTCAAGCTTTTCGATAATCCAGTCGTTGGCTTTGATGACCGGGCGGCGGAAGACGACGCCCAGGGCCAGCGACGGAATCAGGTAGCTCGCCAAGACACCCAGCTCAATCCAGTACTCCATATGGTAGGCACCGGCCATGGCGGCGTGCATGGCGTTGATGCCGTGAGTAAACGGCAGGAACGGGTAGATCGCCTGAAACACGGGGCCGGTCATCTCGATGGGGAACGTACCGCCCGAACCGCCGACCTGCATGACCAGCAGCACGACGGCGAGGGCCTTGCCGATATCTCCAAACGATACCGTAAGCGTGTAGACGATATTGGAGAACACGAGGCTCGCGACCCAGCCGGCAAGCACAAACTGCAGGGGGTTGTCGCACTGGATGCCAAAGAACAGAATGTCGCCCGCGCACACGAGCGTTGCCTGCAGCAAGGCCAGACCGCCAAAGAACAGGTAACGGCCCAGGTAGATCTCGTGCAGGCGCACGGGGATGAGCTCGTTGATGAGCTCATCGTTAACCGAGACCTTCATCATGGCCGCCAGAACAATCGAGCCCACCCACAGCGACAAAATCGTATAGAACGGCGCCATGGCCGAGCCATAGTTGCGGATCGGATAGACCGGCTTGCGATCGAGCGCAACAGGGCCGGAAAGCGACGCGGCGAGGCCCTCGGGGTCGCTGCCGATCATTGTCTTAATCATGGCCAGGTCACCCGACATCAGGGCACTATCAAGCTCGTCCTTAAAGGCGCTGATCTTGTCCGACGCCTCGCCCAGCTGATCGGAAGCCTTGTTGACGAGCCTTGCAGCCTTGGAGAGACCCTTCGCGAGCGAACCAGAGGCGTCGGCCAGACCGCTCACGGCGCTATCCAAGTCACCCGAGATACCGTTCAGGGAATCCAAAACGCCCGAAATGGTCTTCTTGAGCTCCTTGGCCTTAACCGAGAACGTAGAATCGTAGTCGGACTTGGCACCCGAGATACCCGCCTTGGCATCGGCGATAGCCTGGTCGACCTCGGCACGCGAGTTGTTAATCTCCGCCATGCTGTCCGAAAGGGACTTTGCGGTCGCCGTCAGGTCCTTCGCATTGTTGCGGTACTCCACGGCAATTCTGCCCAGCGACGTCGCAGCGGACTTGAGGCCGTCTTTGAGCTTGTCATTACTCACCTGGTCGGCAAGGTTGCGGAGCTTATCGGCCATCGCATCGATATCGTCAGCACGCGTATTGAGCGCCGCTGCGGCTTCATTGAGCTGAGACACCGTAAGGTCAACATGCTGATTCGCGGCATCGAATGCCTTCTCAAGCTCGGCGGACACGTTGTCGAACGAACCCGCGCTTCCGTCAATCGCGGCGTTGATGGCATCGTTGGCGGCCTTCAGCGCTTCCTCGGAATCGCTAATACCACTCTTGGCGTGCTCCATCAGCTGCTTCGTCGACTCATCAACGGTGCCCGTCTGCTTGAGCATGCCGCCCGCCGATGTCAGTGAATCGGACGTCGAGCTCAACATGCCCGCGAGCGACGTTGCGCTCGCCTGAACGTCGTGCAGGTCCTCGACCGAATCGCCCAGCGTGGAGGACAGATTGGCGATAAAGTTGCTCACCTGGTCGGTGCTCATATAGTCGAGCAGGCTGGACACCGTCTTAAGACCGATCGTCGTGATGGTCTTGGTAAAGGTCTCGTTGACCTGACTCTGGACGGCGCTTGAACCCTTTTCAGTCACGATCTGTGCGATGGCGTTGGCCTTCTGGTTCTCATAGAACTCGATATCGGCGTGCTTCACCTCAGTCGAGAAAAGCGTCATCATGTCGGCGCTAAACGTTTTAGGGATAACGACGGCAGCGTAGTACGCGCCCGACTTAACGCCCTCAATCGCCTTATCGCGGTCGTTGAGGACGACCCAGTCGAAGTTCTCGTTGCCGCGCAGGGTGGCGGTTACGTTTTCACCCACGTTGACCTCGACGGGAATCAAATCGCTCTCGTAGCCCTCGTCGGTGTTGACCACTGCAATCTTAAGGTTGCCGGTATTGCCGTAGGGATCCCAGCTTCCGGCGATGTTAAACCACGCGTACAGGCACGGCACGATGATCAGGCCCATCACGACGATCATGCCGATCACGGAGTGAGACACATTTTGGACATCACGCTTAAACAGATGCAGGATATTCTTCATTTATGCCTCACCTCCTTTGGAGTGCTTGCCAAGCGGGGCGGTGTCCCTGTCGTTTCCGTTTACGTTGTCAACGCCGTCGGCATCGTGAGCCTTACGATGCGCACCGATATGCGGCAGACGGCTCGTGGGCTGTTCGCTGTCCTTGGTGTCCCGCTCGCTGGCGTTGAGACCAAACATACGACGGGCGGCAGGGATAGCAGCCGTGTGCTCGCGCATCTCGCGACGAAGATCCTCATCCGAAAGCGCCGAGATGCGCATCTGGGTGTTGAGGCTCGCGCGGATATATTCGATGTTAATGAGCCAGCCGCAGATGGCGATAACCGAGACAATCCAGACAACCAGTAGGATGATCTTGCCGTTATTGTCGATATCGAGCACCGTCGAAAGCACAAAGAGCAGGACCTGGACGCCCACCACGGCGGCAAAACCGCCCTTGATGTAGTAGGGGTAACGGTGCTCAAAAGTGACCGCATGGTCGAGCACCTCGCGACGGTACGAATCGGAATCGAGCACGACGCGCATGGCCGTGCGCAGCGAATAGCGCTGGCGCGGCAGGTCGTTGGACTCGCAGATCATGAGGCCCGTCGTGGAAAGCTGCTTATCAAAGAGCAGATTGAGGTTGAGCAGCAACGGGCGCAGCTGCAGACCGATAAAGAGCGCGATGATAAGGAACACGCCCAGGATGCACAGGTTGAACAAGTAGTTGAACGAATACATGCCACCGACGGTCTCGCGCAGCAGGTTGATGCCATAGGTGAAGGGCAGCAGCGGATGCAGCCATTGGAAGAAGCCGGGCATCATCTCGATGGGATACATGCCCGACGAGCCGGGGATCTGCACAATGACGAGGATGACGCCAATGGCTTTACCGATATGCTTAAAGGTGATGGACAGCGCGTAGATGATGTTGACGTAGGTGAACGAGATAGCGATGCCGCCCAGCACAAAGAGCAGCGGATTGACGCACTGAACGCCAATGACCAGGTCGCCCACCGTAACGATAATGGCCTGGAACGCGCCCAGGATCACCATCAGCAGCCAGCGGCCAAAGTAGCCCTGACGCGCCGTAAAGCTACCGATGCCCTCGCGGTCGACCTCGAGTTTGTAGATAGCGATGAGCACATAGCCGCCTACCCACAGCGCCAAATTGGTGTAGAAGGGAGCAATGCCCGAGCCAAAGCTCTTGACCGAATAGATTGACTTGGACGTCAGCTCAACCGGAGATGCCATGAAATCTGCCACGTCATTGACGTCGACGCCCATGAGGTCGGCTAACTTGCCCATAGACTCAGAGGTCTGCAGCGCCGCAATGTCATTGGCGGCGGTCGCGAGCTTGCCCTGAACCTTGGCAAGGGAGGCGTCGGTTTGGGACAGCGTGGTCTTCGCCTGCTTGAGCGTGGCGTCGAGCTGCGCCAGCGTACCGCGCGCACTCGCTATCGTGGGGGTCATACCCGACACCATGCCGGTCAGATCACCCGAGACGGCGGCAAAGGAGTCAAGCGCGCTCGAGGCCTTCGGCAGCGCATTTTGACCCAAATTCGTCATGGCCTGGCCAAGGTTGGTCGCACCGATCTGAATTGCGTTATTGATAGCGTCGCTGGCACCCGAGACGGCCGCGGCGTCATTCGCCATGGCGCTCGATTGCGCGGACAGACCGTCCTTGATGCTCTGAAGCTTTTCATTCTGCTCTCGAAGCAAATCGATGGTCGATACAATGTGCGCGTCGATTTCCTCGGAACCTGTCGACGTGTCATTGACGAGAATCTCCAAGTGCCCGATAACGGCCTTATTGTGATCGATCGTCGCTTGGAGAGACTCGAGCGAGTTGTCGATTCGAGTGGTCGTGGACGTAACCGTACCGGTCAGTCTGCCAATCGCGGCGTTTGCAGAAGCCGATGTCTTACTCAGCACGATGCTACCCTCCGAAAGTGCCTTGGAGAGCGAGGTGATGGACTTGCCAGCCGTGGTGCGAGCTTCGCCCAGCAGATCATTACCCTGAGCGATTGCCTGCGTTAGCGAAGGCGTCTGTCCCTGCAGGCCCGCCAGCGCAGCATCGGCCGAAACAATCGAGCTGCTTGTCTTGTCGATGGCGGTGTTCATGTCGCCGATGGAATCACGTACTTCGCCCAGGGTATCAGACGCCTCGGACACCGAGCCCGCCAGCGAATCCTGGGTCTGGGTTGCCTTGTCTTTAAGGTCGATGCCGGCATCTTTGGCAATGCCCGCGACGGTCTCGCCCACCGTGGAGACAAACTCCGAGTTGATCTGCTCCTCAATGGTGTTGGCACCGGTATCGGTAACCTTGGGCGCAATGGCGCTCTTTTTCTCGTTGACGTAATAGGTAAGCTTCGGCTGATGGTAATTGCCGTCGAGCATCGAGACGAGATTGTCGGAGAAGTTCTTGGGGATCACGATGGCAGCATAGTATTCGCCACTTTCGACGCCCTCTTTGGCATCTGCCGCCGAGTCGACGAAGGTCCAGCCAAGCTGGTCGTTCTCCTTGAGCCGGTCGACCACCTTATCGCCTGCGTTAAGCTCGCCCACTAGGTCGTTCTGGGTGCCCCAATCGTTGTTGGCGATGGCGATTTTAATGCCCTGGGTATTTCCGTACGGATCCCAGTTGGCAACGATGTTGTACCAGGCATACAGCGAGGGAATAACGCACACGCCCAGGGTAACCACCAGGGCGACGGGGTTCACGATCAATCGCTTGATGTCGCGTTTAAAGATTGCAAAGGAAACCTTTGCATCGGATAGTTTGTTGCCGAGACTCACGCTTGGACCATCCATCCTATCGTTTAGCCGAATCATGCTATTAACAACCATTGTACGGAGGCACGCTAACATCTCGCGGCACAATGGTGTTGAGTTTTGTGGGTAGCAATATACTACGAAGATGAGTTAACGTACAGATGTACAGTATCTTAAATTCCCGCAGTTCCCAAAACCACAACCCGCACAAACTAGCAGTTCGAATAGTCATTGGGGACGTTCTTAAACGACCAGTCAAACAAGAACGTCCCCAACGACTAGTCATTTAAGAACGTCCCCAATGACTACAACAACGGAAGCGCCGATGTTTTGGCAACGACAGCGAAAACCCGCCAGAGCGAGCAAGGTGCCTTGAAGCGAAGCGGCATTGACCTTCTGGTCATGCCGCTGAAGCTGAAAGGCAGATTGCCGCTCTGGCGGGTTTGCAGCGTCGAGCCGTTACATGAGTTCGCAAACGGCCGCGGCGAAGGCTACGGGGTCCTCGGGGAGGATGCCCTCGACGAGCAGGGCCTGGTCGTAGAGCAAGCCCGAGTACTGCTTGATCTTATCGGCGTCGCCCGCCTTCTGGGCAGCGACGAGCTTGGCGAAAACCGGGTGCTTAGCGTTGAGCTCGAGCACGCGCTGGCTCTTGGGCATACCGTCGGGCGCGCCCTCGGGCCCCTTCTGAAGCACTTTCTCCATCTCGAGCGAAAGCGAACCCTCGGTGGTGATGCAGGCGGGAGCGTCAGTCAGGCGCGCAGAGACGGCAACCTTCTCGACCTTGTCGCCGAGCGCCTCCTTCATAGCGCTAAAGAGGTCCTCGTTCTCCTTAGTGGCGTCCTCGGCCTCCTTCTTCTCGTCCTCGGTCGCCAAGTCAAGATCGCCGGTCGCGACGTTCTTAAGCTCCAGGTGACGATCCTCGACCTCAGGCTCGGCACCATCGGCAACCGCCTTCTCGGCAGCCTCGCGAGCAGCGTCATCCTCGTAGACCTTGGGCATATCGGCAGCCACGTACTCACGCATGGCCTGGAAGGTGAACTCATCCACGTCCTGCGTCAGCAGCAGCACGTCGTAACCGCGCTCGAGCACGCCCTTCACGACGGGCATCTTGGCCAGACGCTCGCGCGAATCGCCGGCGGCATAGTAGATTGCCTTCTGGCCCTCGGGCATGCCCTTGGCATACTCGGCTAGGGTAATCATCTTCTGCTCCTTGGCAGACCAGAACAGCAGCAGGTCGGCGAGCTCGTCGGCCTTCATGCCGTAGCTCGAGTAGATGCCGTACTTAAGGCCGCGACCGAAGTTCTCAAAGAACTTCTCGTATGCCTCGCGGTCGTTGTCGCGCATGTCCTCGAGATCGGCGGTGATCTTCTTCTCGACACGCTTGGCAATGGCCTTGAGCTGACGGTTCTGCTGCAGCGTCTCACGCGAAATATTGAGCGTCACGTCGGCAGAGTCCACGACACCGCGCACAAAGTTGTAGTAGTCGGGCAGCAGGTCGTCGCACTTCTCCATAATCAGCACGTTGGAGCTGTAGAGCGCCAGACCCTTCTCGTAATCCTTGCTGTACAGATCGAACGGGGCGCGACCCGGCACAAACAGCAGGGCGTCATACTCGAGCGTGCCCTCGGCATGGAAGCTGATGGTGCGCGCGGGGTCGTCAAAGTCGTGGAACGTGGACTTGTAGAACTCGTTGTAATCCTTCTGCTCAACGTCGGAGCTGCGCTTTTTCCAAATCGGCGTCATGGAGTTGATGGTCTCAAGCTCCTGGTAGTCCTCGTACTCGGGCTTATAATCTTCCGGCGCATCCTCGGGCTTGGGTTTCTGCCGGCTCTTGGACACCATCATCTGGATCGGGTAACGCACATAGTTGCTGTACTGCTGAATCAGGCTCTTGAGGCCCCACTCGGTCAGGAAGCGATCGTAGGTCTCGGCCTCGCCGTCGGCGTCGAGCTTCTCGTTCTCGCGCAGCGTCAGGATGACATCGGTACCGTGCTCGGCACGCTCGCCGTCTTCGATGGTGTAGCCCTCAAGACCATCGGACTCCCACACGTGAGCGGTGTCCTCGCCATAGGCGCGGCTGACGACCTTTACGTGACTGGCGACCATAAAGGCGGAGTAGAAGCCCACGCCAAACTGGCCAATGATGTCGACATCGGAGCCCTGCTGCTCGGCGTTCTCGGTCTTAAACTCCTCGGAGCCGGAATGGGCGATGGTGCCCAGGTTGCGCTCGAGCTCCTCGGCGGTCATGCCGATACCGTTATCCGATATGGTAATGGTGCGGGCGTCTTTATCAAAGGAAACACGGATGGCCAAGTCGCTCTGGTCGAGCTTGACACTCGGATCCTGCAGGCTCTTAAAATTGAGCTTGTCGACGGCATCGCTCGCATTGGAGATAAGCTCGCGCAGGAAGATTTCCTTATTGGTGTAGATGGAGTTGATCATGAGGTCGAGCAGTTTTTTGCTCTCGGTCTTAAATTGACGCATGTGCAGTCCTTTCGCGCTACCCCTGCCCGCCAAAACGGCCCGGTTGCCCGAGCCGCATCGCAGACCTGCTATGTTCAGACTTAGATTTTATAACCTATTTGCGCGCATATATACATACGGAATCGAAAAACTGTATGTTGGAACACCCATGCGTCGATTGCCAAGGAGTGTCCCAAACTGCCGGCAGAAAAGGAGCGTCCCTATCTGTCGCCCAGCAGCTTGGCCATCCAGGCGTGGGGCTGGCCTTCGTCCTCATAGTCCACCGGCGCGATCTGTGTGTAGCCCGCCTTGGCGTAGAGTGGCAGCACGTATTCCTGTGCATGCAACTTTATGAGCTTGGCGCCGGCATCACGCGCGCACGTATCACTCGCCTCGACAATCTTGCTCGCCAAACCGCGACGGCGCATGCTCGGCAGCACGACGACGCGCCCCATAATGTAGGTCTCCCCCGCCGCAATGCCTTCGTCCATGTCGCACGCCGGCGACACCGGGGCCTGCGAATCTGCCGCACGCTCCAGCTCTTCGGGAAACACGCGCGAACAGCCAGCGAGCTCGCCGCCAACGTAGAGCGTCACGTGGATGCAACTCGGAGCCTCGTCGATAGCGTCAAACTCGTTTTCGTAGCCCTGTTCGTCCATAAAAATGGCGCGGCGCACCAGCGCCGCGTCCTCAAAGCAACCCGTCTTAAGTTGGATATCCATGGCTGCCCTTTCATTCAATGCGAACGTTAGGGACAGATTTTAGCGAAAATGAGCGCCGCGAACGCTAAACTGCGCGCAAGCTTTTGCCAAGCAATCGTAGTGCCCCACGTTATGAGCATCACTCGCAATAAAGCTGTACAAGTTCTGTTCGAACAGACGCTGCGCCGGCTTTTTCTCGCGGCCAAAGCGGCCGCCGGCGATAAAGTCCGCCGAAGCTTGCAGCTTGCAGCCCATATCGACCAGATGTTCTGCCACGCTCACATCCTTCTGAACAGCGCGATATCGCTCAGGATGAGCGATAATCACCTGGTAGCCGCGGCATTGCAAATCGTAAATCGTACTCTCGTACTCTCTAAACGCATAAGCGTCAGCATGCGTCGAAAGCTCAAGCAGGAACTCATTGGTTCCATCGAAATGCAGGTATTCCGCGGTGTCGATGCCCAGCTCGACGAGCTTTCGATGGTTGACCTCAAAGCCCATCTGAAGCGGAAAACCATCCGCGTTATCCCGCAATAGCTCAAAGGCATCCCACATCTTGTCATAGTCAAAATAGGGATCACGGCAGTGCGGGGTGCAGACAATTCTGGTTACGCCAGCCTGCTTGGCAGCTGCAAGCATCGCCAAACTCTCATCAAGATCGGCGGCGCCGTCGTCTACACCCGGCAAGATATGACAATGAATGTCGCGCATGGGTCGACCTTAATCAACTAAACATTTGCCCGGTTGGTAAAGGTGCCCTTTTTAGAAGCACCTTGGGCAGCGGAGCCGTTCTTTACCTTCTTACCTTCCTTGGTGTAGTAAGAATAGTAATACTCGCTGGTCTCGGTCTCGCAGTAATTCATAACGGTACCGATGAGCTTAACCTTCTCGGACTTTTTAAGCTGAGCGATGGCGTTGAGCGCTTCCTCGCGCTTGGTGAAGTCTTCGCGCACCACAAACAACGTGCCGTCAGTCAGGCTGGCGATCTCGGCAGCATCGATAAAGGTGCCGACCGGAGGAGCGTCAAAGATGACATACTGGAACTTGGCAGACAACGCCTTAACCAGCTTGGCAAAACGGTGAGACACGATGATGTCGGCAGGATTGGGAATATGAGGCTCTGCATCGAGGAAGTAGAAGTTCTTCTGACCCGTCTCGGCGATTGCCTGGTCGATGGAAATCTGATCGGACAGGACTGCGTAGAGTCCACCACGCGAACGGACATCAAGCATGTCGGAAAGAGACCTGCGACGCATATCTCCCTCGACCAGAAGGACGCTCTTGCCGCTGGTGGCGATAGCCTGGGCCAGGTTGATGGAAACCGTAGACTTACCCTCGTTGGGAATCGAGGACGTAACGGTAATGGTGCGGATGGGGTCATCCACGCTCGCAAAGCGAATGTTAGCCAGAAGGGTCTTGGCGGCATTCTGTACAACGAGCTTATCAGTGTTCTTAGCCCTAGCCATGCCTATTTACCACCTTTCATAGCCGGAATTCGGCCGACAACGGGAATACCAAGGAGCTCTTCTGCCTCTTCGACACCGCGGATGCGCGTGTTGAGCATATCTGCCAAAACGACATAGGCAATTGCGATAAAGACGCCGGCGAGGAACGCAACGGCGACGTACAGCGTGCGCTTGGGACCACTGGGGGATTCGGGGGTCTTAGCCTTATCGATAACGTTGATGCTCTGAGCGGCACCGACATTCTGGGCGACCGTGCTCACCGAGCTGGCCATGGCCCTTGCCACCTCCGCCGTCTTCTCGGCATCGGTGCCCGTCACCGAAAGCGTGATGACGCGCGTCGTGGTCTCGGAGGAAACGGAGATCTTGTAGTCATCTAGATCGGCGAGGCCCAGATCCTTGGCAGCACCGCCCTTAACGCTATCGCTATCGAGCAGCGTGGCGATATCGTTGGAAAGCATCTGGCTCGCCGAAAGATCGTTGTAGCTCATCTGACCGCTATCGTCGGTCTTGGCGAGAACGTACATGCTCGTCGTGGCGGTGTAGGTGTTGTCCATCATAGTGAAGGACACCACGCCCATGGCGATTGCACAGACCACCGGAAGGGCGATAACCAGCTTGAGGTGCTTTTTGAGCAGCTGGAACAGTTCGAGAAGGGTCATGCAGCTTGCCTTTCATTTCCCAAGTTCATATCGACAAATTTTTTCCTATGTTATCGCATCTTTCCTGCCATGCCCGAACTCTATACATAAGATACAGCACAGACGGCGATGTTGCGCAATAATAACGCCGCATCGGCAACCCCGGTGCGGCGTCAAAACAACACGGTTGCCGCATTGCTATGCAAATGATTCGTCCTGCTGTACGGGAAACGTTACCGTAATGGTGGTCCCTACGCCCGGCTCACTCGACAGGTCAATCGAGGCGTGATGGTACAGAGCGGCGTGCTTGACGATCGCCAAACCCAGACCGGTGCCGCCACGCGCCTTAGAACGACTCTTGTCCACGCGGTAGAAACGCTCGAACACTTTACCCTGTTCCTCGGGCGCAATACCGATACCCGTGTCGGCAACAGACAGATACGGATGACCCTCATCATTGGTCCCACAGCACAGTGTGACCGTACCGTCAGGTCGGTTATAACGAATGGCGTTGCTTGCCAGGTTATAGATCAGCTCGTCGATCAGGCGCGGCACACCTTCGATCACCACGGGCTTCGTCTCGTGCCCAATGGTCACATCCGACTGCCGGGCAACCTGCTCAAGACGCTGTTCCACCGTCAAAATGGCACGAGAGAGCTCGATGGGCTCCGTGGACCCAATGGGCACCGCCTCGCCCTCGCTCGCACGCTCGGCCTCATCCAAGTTCGAAAGCGTGAGGATATCGTTGACAAGCGCTGCCAGGCGGCCCGCCTCACGGTAGATGCGGCCGCCAAAGTTGCGCAGGTCGTCCTCGCCCTCGACCATACCGTTCGCAATGAGCTCGGCATAGCCCGAGATTGCCGTAAGCGGGGTTTTGAGCTCATGGGTGATATTGGCCGTGAATTCGCGGCGCATGCGGTCGTTGTCCGCCAGCACCGCCATCTGGCGCTTGAGCTCCTGGCGTTGCGACTCAATGCGCTCGAGCATGGGGGCCATCTCGGCATAAGCATGCTCGTAGCTGCGGCGCGGATGGTCCAGATCGACCTCCTGCAACGGCTCAATGATGGCACGGGATTCGCGGCGCGCCAAGAAAAACGAGAGCACCGCACCTGCCGCCGCAATAAGCAGCATCGGCGCCACAAGAGACATGAGAATGGCCGCAATGCCAGGTTGGGCCTGCGCCAAGCGAACAACCTGGCCGTTATTAAGTCGGACAGCTCGGTACAGCATAATCTCGTCGAGCGTGGAGCTTGCGCGCTCCGCAGAACCCGATCCGCTCTCGAAAGCCTTGACGACCTCGGGACGATCGCCGTGATTGGGCAGCATAGAAGGCGACGCCTCGTTGTCGTAGGCAACCGACCCGTCTTTGTTGATCAGCGTGATGCGCAAGTCCTCGCGATCGAGACTGCGCAGAAAGGCAATAGGCTCCTGCTGCTCATTGAGGGCAGCGGCAATAAGCTCGGTTTCCTGCGAAAGGTTGGCACTCGTGGCATCTGCCAGGGTATTTTGCACAAAGAACGCGCCCAGCACCGTAAACGCCACGATAACCGCCATAGCGCAGAAAAAAACCGTCGCGAACACGCGATGCGACAGGGTGCGTTTTCCCTGGGGGGCTAAGACCACGAGCTACTCCTCCGATGCGCTAGCCGCGCTGTCGGCTCCTTCGGTATCGTCATCGGCCGTAGGCTCGGCCAGACGATAGCCCACGCCGCGCACGGTCTCTATGGCGCTCGCATGCTCGCCGAGCTTTTGGCGGAGCGTCTGCACATGTACGTCGACGGTGCGCGAACCGCCGTCGAAGTCCCAGCCCCATACGCTCTGCAGCAGCGACTCGCGGGTAAAGACCACGCCAGGTTTGCGCATGAGGTACTCGAGCAGGTCGAATTCGCGCAGCGTGAGCTTGAGCGGTTCACCGGCAACAGTCACTTCGCGGTGGCTGGGCGAAAGTACGATATCGCCCACGCTGAGTACATCGCTCGCCTGCTTGACCATGCCGCCGCGGCGCAGCAGCGCACGGCAACGGCTAGCGAGTTCCATAAGCGAGAACGGCTTGGTCAGGTAATCGTCGGCGCCGCCATCGAGCGCCATGACCTTGTCGAGCTCGGTGTCCTTGGCGGTGAGCATCATAATGGGCACCGTCGCCGTCAGGCGATCGGCACGCAGACGGCGCATAATCTCCAAGCCGTCGGTATCGGGCAGCATGATGTCGAGCAGCACAGCATCGGGCACCCGTCGCGCCACGGCGGCCTTAAACTCGCCATCGCACGAAAAGCCCTCGGCCTCGATTCCCTGCTTGCGCAGAGCGTAGACCGTTAAATCCCTGATGTTGTCATCGTCCTCGACGTAATAGATCATGTTGAACCCCTTTGCGGTCGGCATGACCGCATCTTAACCCTAAAGGCGCCTGTACTGGATGGTATCAGCCAAAACGGCCCGTCAAATAGTCCGCCGTGCGCGGATCGGTCGGGTTTTTGAAGAGCTGGGCAGTGGGCGCATGCTCCACCAACTCGCCCAGCAAAAAGAACGCGACCGAGTCGGAGATGCGCGCAGCCTGCTGCATGTTGTGCGTAACGACCACCAGCGTGCAGGTCTCCTTGAGCTCGCAGGCCAGCTGCTCCACCACCAGCGTCGATACGGGGTCGAGCGCCGAGGTCGGCTCGTCCATCAACAGAATGTCGGGCTGAACGGCCAGCGCACGGGCGATGCACAGACGCTGCTGCTGGCCGCCCGAAAGACCCAGGCCCGATTCCTTGAGCTTGTCCTTGACCTCGTCCCACAGTGCGGCGCGTCGCAGGGAGTCTTCGACCAGCTCGTCGAGCACGACGCGGTCGCGCACCCCCATGCCGCGAGGACCGTAGGCGACGTTGTCGTAGATGCTCATGGGAAACGGATTGGGGCGTTGGAACACCATGCCCACGCGCTGGCGCAAGCGGCAGATATCGTAATCGCCCAGGATATTCTGGCCGTCGAGTGCGATCTTGCCTTCAATGCGGCAATCCTTGATGCCGTCGTTCATACGGTTAAAGCAGCGCAGCAGCGTCGACTTTCCGCAGCCCGAAGGGCCGATGAACGAGGTGATCTGCTTGTCGCGAATTTTGATGTTCACGTCCTTGAGCGCATGATGGTCGCCGTAAAACAGGTCAAGGCCCTCAACATCGATGCGCGTCGGCGAGGCGGCAAGGTCCTGCGCCGTGGGGCGAGTCGCATCCCCAACTTCGCGCTCGTGCGCGGCCTCGGCCTGCGCCTCCATGAGTTCCTCAAGCTCCGTAGGCTCCATCGCCGCAGCAGCCGTCATACCGCATACCTCCATATCGATATCAATTCAGCAGTATCGATAGTAGAAATCGCGGCTCATACGCACGTGAGCGCATTGTCAAGTGTTTGTAAGGGCACGATAGTTATGCAGCGGGCAGTGCAATGGTAAACACCGTGTGCTCGGGCGTCGATTCGCACGCAATGGTGCCGCTGTGTGCCGCGACAATCTCCTTGGCGATGGCAAGACCCAGACCGGCACCACCGCGATTGGTCGCACGCGCCGCGTCCAGGCGATAGAACTTCTCAAAGATCACCTTGAGCTTAGCCGCCGGAATCGGATCACCCTGATTGATAAAGCGAATTCGCACGCCACCGTCATCTTGGCGCCCAGCCTCAATCGTGATGGTCGATCCTTCGTAGCTATAGGCGATGGCGTTTTTCATGATGTTGTTGAACACGCGAGCCATCTTGTCGCCATCTACGAGCACCGTCAGGTCCTCACGCACATCAACGTGGACATCTTTGTGCTGCTCGTTGAGAATGGGATAGAACTCATCGGCGACCTGCGCCAGCAGCAATCCCAGGTCGACGTAGCCGCGCGTGAGCACAATATCGTGGAAGTCAAAGCGCGTGATATCAAAGAACTCCTCAATAAGCGCGTCGAGTCGGTGCGCCTTGTCGAGCGCAACGTCCGTAAAGTGCGCGCGCTGCTCAACCGGCAGGTCGGGCGCCTCCTGCAACAGCGAGAGGTAGCCCACCACGCTGGCAAGCGGCGTGCGCAGGTCATGCGCCAAGTATGTGACCAAATCGTCCTTGCGATGTGACTCGTCACGCAGGGCTTGCTGGACTTTGCGCTCGCGATCGCGCACACGGTTGAGCACACCCTCGACCTCCAGGAAGTCGCCGTCGATGTTGTCCCACGCGTCGGGATGATCGATCAGGCGATCCTGAATACGGGCGGCAAGCACGCGGTCGGAATGCTGCTCACCCTGCTCATAGCCCTGGTAGTACAGAGCGCGGCCGCAAAAGAACAGGGCGCATACGGCGAGCGCCAAGACAAAGCCAAGCATGTTGAATACAAAGCCGGCATCGAACAGCGCCGGTCCCTCAATGCCACCGAGTGCCATGGTGCCGATCGCCAACGTCATGGCCCACGCGGCACCGCCGATCACCACGCAACGACGCACGATTTCAAAGCGATCGATCAGCAAGAAGCCGATGAGTAGCACCGCCAAGATACCGGCGATGTTATCAATGCCGATCAGCAGCAGACTCAGCAAAAAGAACAGCACCGTCGCAAGCACGCGATTATCGACGACCGCTCCTACATATTCAAAGAGCCGATCGGGCACCTCAAACGCCTGCCTATCGTCTTTTTTCATGTCCATGTCCTCGCAAACAAAGGCGTTATTCAATGATATAGCCGACGCCCCAAACGTTTTTGATAAAACGCGGCTTCTGAGCGTCGTCACCGATCTTTTCGCGCAGGTGACGAATGTGCACCATCACCGTATTGTTGGAGCCGGGCATAAAGTCCTCGTTCCACACCGCGCGGAACAGATCCTCTACGGGCACCACGCTGCCGCGATGCTCGGCCAGATACAGCAAGATGGAATACTCGATGGGCGTGAGGCGCACCGGCGCACCGTCCACCGTCACGGAGCGAGCGTCACGGTTGATCTCGAGGCCATCGAGCTGGAGGGTCGGCAACTCGGTCGCCTGCGCACGGCTACCGTAGCTGGTGTAGCGGCGCAACTGAGCATGAACGCGCGCGATGAGCTCCAGCGGGCGGAACGGCTTGACCACGTAATCGTCCGCGCCAAGAGAAAGGCCTTCGATCTTATCCTGCTGGGCATCGCGTGCCGTCAACATAATTACGGGATAGGTATGGTTAGCACGGATGGTACGCAGCAGCTCAAAGCCATCGATATCGGGCAGCATGACATCGAGCAGTGCCAGGTCAAACTCTTGCTCCAGAATTGCCTTGGCCGCATCGGCCCCGCTGTAGGCGATCTGGACGTCAAAGCCCTCCTTTGTAAGGTAGATACCAACCAGGTCGGCGATGGCCTTCTCGTCATCAACTACCAGTATGCGCTCGTTCATGCGTGCTCCTCTCGCGCTCCATTATGCCCGAGGCGGCGCCCACCACACACAACAAGCGCGGGCGATTAAGTCGACCTTAAGCACCCTTGTGCCCGTTCGAGCACGAATGCGGGCCATGCGCGCACGCAACAATCGTCGTCGCCGGCAAACGATATACTTTAGTGTCGGAAGAGACCATCCCGTCGAAAGCGAAATCTGTGAAGTCCCTCACCTCTTTTGCAAAGCGCTCCGCCCAGCTTGCCGCCGGCTTTGCCTGCGCCATCGCCCTTGTTGCTGGCGTACCTGCTGTTGCCGGTGCCCAAGTACTCACGACCGACGACGTCTGCGGCAAAACCGCCGATGCGCGCGGCATCACGGCCGAAAACCTGCCCGATATCGATGCGACCAATGCCCTCGTCATGGGCAAAGACGGCACCGTCTACTATGCCCGCGGCGCCGATGAGCAGGTCAAGATTGCCTCGATCACCAAGGTCATGACTGCAATCCTGACCGTCGAAAACTGCAAGATGGACGAGAAGGTCACGGTGAGCAACGCTGCCGCCACCGTAGGCAACTCGACTGCCGGCCTGCTCGAAGGCGACGAGCTCACCGTGGAGCAGGCACTACGCGGCCTGCTGATCCCCTCGGGCAACGACGCCGCTATCGCGCTTGCCGAGTATGTGGGCAAAAAGATCGACCCCAAGACCAAAGACGCCGAGGCAACCTTTGTGAAGGCCATGAACGAGCGCGCCAAAAAGCTCGGCTGCACCGGCACGGTCTTTGAGAACCCACACGGTCTGGACTTTGATGAGTGGGCCGGCGACATGCACTCAACAGCACATGACGTGGCACTGATGATGCAGGAGGCCATGAAAAACGATACGATTCGTGAAGTCGTCGCGAGCGAGGATTCTTGGATTGAGGTCACGGGCGCCGATGGCTCAGACCATTCGCACTCCATGGACACGCACAACGTTTTGCTCGGTCAGGACGGAAACATTGGCGGCAAGACCGGCACCACCGACGACGCAGGCTATTGCTTTACGAGCGCCTACAACCGCGACGGCGACGAGATCTACACCGTTATCTTGAACTCCACCACCACCGACCAGCGCTTTACCGATACCGCCACCCTTGCCAACTGGTACTACGGCCACAAAGTCACGGTCGCGATCGCCAATACACAGGAGAAGACCGCCAACGGCAACCCGCTCATGGCACGCATTAGCCAGACAGATTGGACGGACAAGACGATCGACGCCACGCTCGCCGACCCCGACGCACGGGCAACGGCGTTCTCACTCGCCGGCAAAGTGACCGAAAAGGTTAGCTACGATGACCTTTCGGGCACGGTGCATGTTGGCGACAAGGTGGGCAGCGTTACGTTAAAGCAGGACGGCACCAAAATCGCCGTTATGGACCTGGTCGCCGACGAGGAAGGAACGGGGCCCAATCCCATTGAGTGGCTGCTCGTGAAGCTCGACCGCTTGGGCCGCCGCATCGACAACCGCCCGCTCACAGCCGAGAGTGAGACCGTAGCCAAGGCTCCTGAGGTGTAGGGCCAAAGCGATATCACATCGAACCAAATGAGGCGTCCAACGGGGCGCCTCATTTTTTGAGGGTTCGAATCCCCAGCCTCCTTGCTCCGCACAAAAAAGGGCCCCAGATGGGACCCTTCTTTAAAGTCTTACTGGCGGAGAGCTGGGGATGTCCGGGCATGCTACGCATGCCCTCCGGCTTCAAAGCCTAGCGGCTTTTCGCCCACGGGCTACAAACGCATTCGCGTTTGCTTAACGCCCGTGCCCTCTCGGGTTCGAATCCCCAGCTAACGTGGTTCAACTAAAAAAGGGTCCCTTTTGGAACCCTTCTTTAAAGTCTTACTGGCGGAGAGCTGGGGATTCGAACCCCAGATGCCCTTTTGGGGCATACTCGCTTAGCAGGCGAGCACCTTCGGCCTCTCGGTCAGCTCTCCGTAACAGCCGTTCTATAGTAACCAAACAGTCGAAGATGGGCAAGGGGGAATTTTGAAGCGATTCCAATTTGCCAGTAGACGTCTCAGCCAATCATCTCAATCTGTAACAGGTACAGGTCGAATCTTCGTCCAGATGTTACAGATTTAGACAAATAGCCGGCGCCATCCGCAAATGTCTCAATCTGTAACAGTTGTCGAGCAAATCAGCCCGTAAATGTTACAGATCAAGACAAACAATCCCTCAGGACACAACGTCTCAATCTGTAACATCTACAGACTGCCCCCTACCCCAGCGAGCGGTTGAGGGAGCCGAGTTCGTCGTTGCCCATGGTGCGCCACATTTGGTAGATGCAGCCGCGCGCCAAGAAAAAGAAGCCGTTATCGACGAGTTGCACGGCGGCATCCGCGAGTTGATTGGTCACGGCGGGCACCGGCGGCAGCTCAAGACCTGCCTTGCGGATGGTCTCGACAGCCTCCTCAAATGTGGGCGGTTTGATGACGCCCATCTCGTTCATAAGGCCCTGCATTTCCTCCTGCGCACTGCCGCCCGACTCCTCGCCGCGCGGCACCAGGCGATAGCATGCCAGCGCCAGCTCGAGCTGGTCGCAATTCCAATAGGCAAACGCGAGGCGATAGAACAGGTAACCGATCGAAGGCCGGTCGCTGGCAATGCGCAGGCCGTGGCGCGCCACCTCGATAATCTCGTCATAGCGCTCCAGGCGTGCTAGTACGTTGATCAGGGCAAAGTGGGACTGCATGGACGAACGCGCCAAATCGTAGAGACGACGCACCTCGGGCAGCGCACGCTCAAAGTCCTCTTGTTCGGCGTAAAAGCTGCAGATCTCGTTCTGGGCAAAATACAGCGCATCGGGGGCGCGAAGGATACGCACGGAACGGTCCTCCTCCATCACCGGCAGCACCATGCGCACCAGCTGGTTGTCGCAGAACTGGGTCTGCACCGGGCCCGTCGCCAAAAGCTCAGCAACAGCACACTTGGCTTCCAGCTCCTCGACAAGGCGAGAAAAGCCCTCGAAAGCACCAGCTCGGTCAACTTTGGATTGCTCGCGCAACTCGATGACGCGGGCGACATACGGATCGTCGTCCTTCTCCATGACCTCAAGCTCGTCAGCCGTATCAGCGAGCAGCAAATCGCGAAGCGCAGGCGGCAATGAACGATGGTCATCGCGTGGTCGGGCGTGAACCTCTGCAGGCTCAATCATGTCCGGCGCATCTGCCTCATATTCCTCGAGCAAATGCTTGCAGGGCATGTCATCCATATCCATGCTTTCAAGATCCTTGGCGACAGAAACGCAATCGGCCAGATAAGCCGCACGGCCAAAGGAGTACGTTTCAACAACGCGCTCGCCCTGCTCGCCGTCGGGAGCCGCAATCTGCACGTAGCAGTGTGTGATGCGAGCACCCGAAGCAAAGCAAGCCGCCGCGAGTGTAAGCGCAATACGCGCATCATGCTCAGTGGCCCATGCTGCGCGCTTTGGCTCATCCACCTCGCGCCAGGCATCATCTTGAGCATCGTATTCGCGCTGCGGCATAGCATCGACAACCGTGCGGCCAAATCGCACCAGCATGATGCCCTCGGCGACGTTCGCTCGATAGGTGTAGTCGAGCCGCGTGACCACGTTGAGTGCTTCTACGATACGTGCAAAGCGGGTGCGAACGTCCCACTCGCCACCCGGCTGGCACGCAACCGTCCCCGGCTTGGCCCACGGGTTGTCATTCGACAGCGTTTCGAGCAGGCGAGGAACGTCGTTTGTCGTCTTGCTGATATGCCATAGGTCAAAGAGCGAACAGCCCTCAAAGCTTGGCGACGAGGCAACGGGGCCCAACCCTGCCCCAATACGCTCAAGGATGCCCGATAGGCGGTTCAGGCGGCACTCGACGGCAAACAGGGTATCGATCTCGTCCTGGTCCAGCAGGCTGCGGTCAAAATTGAGATAGAAGAGCCTCGAGCGATCGATGCGCGCCAGGCTCATTTCGGTTTTGGCCGCAATGGTGCGCAGGCGAGGCAGATTAACTTCGCCCATCAAAGCGGCGGCATAGCGCTCAATACCACTTGGACTATCTGTATGGTCAATGCGGTAGAGCAACGTTTCGATTGCATCGGGCAGCGGCGTGGAATCAAAACCCAGCAGCACCTCAACCGGCTCGGGGAGTTTTACAAGTTTGATCTTGTCGATGGCATTTTTCATGCCCTCGTCGAGGCCGTCACCGTCTGCCGTGCCTGAGACAGCGTTTTCAGAATCGGCGAATATGACGTAGCGCAAGAACATCGAGGCCATGAACTCGCCGTAGCGAAGGCTGCGCGTCGAATTCCACGTCTCGCGATCGGATTGCTCGCGCATGGTGCCTTCGGGAGAGCCGACGACTCGCGCCCGGGAATGCATCGTCCCATCGGTACCCCTGACCGCGATCTCACCGATGTTGGAATCGGACTTGTCAAGAATCAGTTTCATGTCGGGATCGTCGGGCAGCGATATCTCGTTAACGGGACGGTCCACCTTATAGACCTCACCCGAAACGCTCACGTAGCCCAAAAGCGACACGTGGCTTTTGCCGACGAATTCGACGACATAGCATGATTCATGCGAATCCTCGCCAAAGAGCTTCCAAGCCACGCCATACGAGCGTCCCGCAGGCTGCTCGGGCATGGCCGGAAAGCGCTTGTTGGGATCGAGAAACCTGAGCTTGTATGTCGGACGCTCTGCCACGCAATATCACCCTGATCGGTCGTCTAAAGAAAGAGCGCATCACGGGCTCACCGAGGCGCATACTCGAAATCTTACACGAGTCGATGAGAAATAGCTCCTTTGACCGAGGTTCGAATCCATGCGGCGTCTGACTAAAAGAAAAGCCCCCGTTGCCGGAGGCTTTCAATTTCAATTGGTACGGCGTATAGGATTCCGCGCATCCGCTTGCGCGGATCCGCACCGGCTTCGCCCGCCTGCCGGCGGACTCGCCCGCGGGCTAAAAACACTCCGCGTTTTCTTTACGCCCGCGCCTCGACCGAGGTTCGAATCTCCGCAATGCCCCCATAAAGGAAAAGCCCCCGTTTCCGGAGGCTTAAAACTCAATTGGTGCGGCGTATAGGATTCGAACCTATGACGTTCTGATTCGTAGTCAGACCCTCTATCCAGCTGAGGTAACGCCGCAACGCATGGATTATTATGCACGTGACCCCTCGATGGGTCAAGCGACAATTTGGAAAAATTTTACGAAGTGATGATTAAGACGATCGCGCCTCGACCGAGGCTCGAATCCATGCGGCGTCTGCCCAAAAGAAAAGCCCCCGTTGCCGGGAGCTTTAATCTCAAATGGTGCGGCGTATAGGATTCCGCGCATCCGCTGCGCGGATCCGCACCGGCTTCGCCCGCCTGCCGGCGGACTCGCCCGCGGGCTAAAAACACTCCGCGTTTTCTTTACGCCCGCGCCTCGACCGAGGTTCGAATCCATGCGGTGTTTACGTAAAAGAAAAGCCCCCGTTGCCGGGAGCTTTAATCTCAAATGGTGCGGCGTATAGGATTCGAACCTATGACGTTCTGATTCGTAGTCAGACCCTCTATCCAGCTGAGGTAACGCCGCAGTGCAAGATATATAAAACCTCTTTAGCTTATTGGAGTCAAGCAAAATTTTAAACTTTTTTTCCCGCGGGCCGCAATTTCTCACACTGCACCACAAGTATCAGCGCTTCTCGTGCGATCGATTGGCTTTTCGATCACATCGAACCCGGCGCCAAGCTCCCCCAGAAGCGACCTCACCCGTTGGGCACAGTCGTAGTCGGCAAACGAGATGCTCAGCATTCGGGCCACCTGATTAGAAGTTCCAACGCCATAGAAGTGCTCGAGGACAACAAGTGCCTCATGCGCCACAAACGTCTCGACCACATGCGGCGACTCCTCATAGCACCATTGCGTCAATGGTCCCTCGCTCTTCTGCCGAACCACCAAGCCACCCATACCCGACGGCTCGCACGTTACCAGCAGGTGCTCCCCACCCTCATCGCTCTGGAACAAAACAACCCGTTCATCGAACAGCTCCATCACATCCCCTTTCTCTTGTTCTTAGTTAGCAAGAGCATAGCAGGTAGATGCATGTATATAGAACGGTTGTTCGTGTGTTTTCTATCGAGCTGTCCGCACGGCATGGTATAGCCGTACATAAAAAGGGCGCCCCCGAAGGAGCGCCCTTGCATATCCCCTATGCAGCCAAGTTACGCGACCGGCTCGATCTTCTCGAGACCGCCCATGTAGGGACGCAGAACCTCGGGGATCGTGATGGTGCCGTCGGCGTTCTGGTAGTTCTCCAGAATGGCGGCCATGGTACGGCCGGCCGGCAGGCCGGAACCGTTGAGAGTGTGCAGGTAGCGCGAACCCTTGAAGTTCTCGGGGTCGCGATACTTAATGTTGGCACGACGGGCCTGGAAGTCGCCGCAATTGGAGCAGGAGCTGATCTCCTTGTAGGTGTTATAGCTCGGCAGCCAAACCTCGACATCGTAGGTCTGACGGGCAGAGAAGCCCAGGTCACCGGTGCACAGGCTAATCACGCGATACGGCAGGCCCAGCTGCTGCAGCAGGTACTCGGCCTCGGCGGTCATGCTCTCGAGCTCCTCGTCGGACTCCTCCGGCTTAGCGAACTTGACCATCTCAACTTTGTCGAACTCGTGCTGGCGAATGATGCCGCGGGTGTCGCGACCGGCAGATCCGGCCTCCTCGCGGAAGCAGGGGGTGAAGGCAGTGTAGCGGCGAGGCAGAGTGTCGGCGTCCAGAACCTCACCGGCATGCAGGTTAGTCAGTACGACCTCGGCGGTAGGGATCAGGAAGTTGTCGCCCGAGACGTGATAGGCGTCGTCCTCAAACTTGGGCAGCTGGCCCGTGCCGAACATGGTCTGACGCTTGACGACGATAGGCGGCCACCACTCCTTAAAGCCACGGCTGGTGTGCGTATCGAGGAAGAAGTTGATAAGGGCGCGCTCCAGGCGGGCGCCGGCGCCACCGAGGACGGTGAAGCGGCTGCCGGAGAGCTTGTTGCCGCGCTCGAAGTCGAGAATGTCCAGATCGGTGCCCAGATCCCAGTGCGGCTTAAAGTCGAAGTCGAACTCGCGCGGGGTGCCCCAGCGGCGACGCTCGATGTTCTCGTCCTCGTCCTTACCGTACGGGGTGGCCTCGCAGGGGATGTTGGGCAGATGCGCCATGAAGTCGTACTGCTCCTGCTCAAGAGCGGTACGGCGCTCGGCCAGACCGTCGATCTTCTCGTTGACGGCGCGCACGGCCTCCTTGGCGGCCTCGGCCTCGTCCTTCTTGCCCTCCTTCATCAGGGCGCCAATCTTCTTGGACTCGGCGTTACGCGTAGCCTGGAGTTCCTCGACCTCGGTAATGACGGCACGGCGCTCGTCATCGAGTTCAAAGAACTTCTCGCGATCCCAAGACGTCTGGCGATTTGCCATGGCGATATCGATGGCATCGGGGTTCTCGCGAACAAACTTGATATCAAGCATTAGATCCTCCGGCGATATACATTCCATTTAGGTTGCAACCTTGTACATGTATGGGCAAGTATATACTTATGAGCGTTTACGACCCAACTCAACTACGCAAGAAGGCACCCAATGGACGCAGTTTTTTCCTTTTTGTTTGGCACCCGCACCGGTTTTGCCATCCTTTTCGCCGGCGGCATCCTGCTGTTTGCGATTCTTGCCTTTGTAATGGAGAAGCGCACCCATAAGATGTATGTCGACCGCGGCCCCAAGCCCGAGGACGAAGAAGACAACTTCTGGGACTAACCGACCAAAAAGGGACAGGTTTATTTTGGTCGGTTTTATCTGGGCAAACGCAAGCGCCCCGCAACTGGAATTGAGCCAGTTGCGGGGCGCTTTTTACTATAGAGATAAAACCGCAGGAAAAACCTGCCAAAATAAACCTGTCCCTAAATGGAAGGTTTTACTGGAGGGTGGCGTCGATGGCCTTAGCTAGGGCGCTGCGCATGCCGGCGTCCTCGAGCGCTACGACGCCCTTGATGGTAGCACCGCCGGGCGAGCACACGGCATCCTTCATCGCTGCGGGATGCTGACCGGTTGCAAGCTGCAGCTTTGCCGTACCCAGCACCATCTGGCTCACAATGCGATAGGCATCGGCGCGCGGAATACCGTGTTTGACGGCCGCATCGCCCAGAGCCTCGATCGCCATGGCGACAAACGCCGGGGCGCAACCGCCCACGGTACCGCCCACAAACAGCAGACTCGAATCGAGCTCGACCACCGTGCCAAGCTTTCCGAGCAGACCGAGCACCGTGGCACGCTGCTCATCGCTAAGCGTGGAAGCCTTCTCGCAGGCGATAACGCCCTCGCCCACCGAAACCGGCGTGTTGGGCACCGTCGAGATATGAGCGACACCTGGCAGGACCTGCTCCCACTTGGCGCTATCCCAAGTCCAGGCGACCGAAAGGACAACCTTGTCGGCAAGGGCGTCCTTGAGTGGAGCGAAGACCTTCTCAATCATGTACGGCTTGACCGCCGCAACCACGATATCGGACGCGGTAACAACCTCCGCCGCATCGTGACAGGCAGCCATACCCCGCGCCTCGCAACGCTCAACCAAGGCGTCGTAGTGGCCCGCGCAGGCGCACATGTCGCCCACGGCCGCGCCGGCGGCAATCCAGCCATCGGCCATAGCGCTCGCCATATTGCCAAAACCGACAAATCCGATCTTCATATCACACAGTCCTCTCAGATGCGTTCCTCAAAAACGAAAGCCATTGTCCCACGCCATTGTTTCGCATTGCCGACCTACTTGTGATACGGCTCGCCACGGCTAATCTTGCAGGCGCGGTAGATCTGCTCCAGCAGCACCACGCGCGCCAGGTTGTGCGGCAAGGTAATGCGTCCAAAGCTGAGCATCTCGTCGGCGCGAGCGCGCACCTCATCACTCACGCCGTCCGAACCGCCGATTACAAAGGCAATGTCGCTGCTACCTCGCAACATAAGATCATCGAGCCGCGCCGAAAGCTCCTCGCTCGAGCGCTCTTTGCCCTCAATGGCCAGCAGGATCACATGCGCTCGAGACGGCAAGGCAGCAAGAATCGCCGCCCCCTCCTTGTCACGCGCGGCATCCACGCCGCCCGCCTTGGCCGGATCGATATCGGCAACCTCGCGCGTATCTACCTTGGCATAGGCACCTAGGCGCTTGGTGTATTCGGCGCACGCATCCTTCCAAAAGCGCTCTTTGAGCTTGCCAACGCAAACAACGGTATATTTCACGCGCGTCTACTCCTTTGACTCGTTCTGGACATACCTGGCGCTACCCTAGGATAACCGTCCGAGGCGACCTTGCGGCCCCGGTGGGAGGGGCTGTGGGCAAAAAAGGCCAAATATGAGTACTGTCACCAATTTAGTAGCAGCATTTTTGGTGAAAAAACGCCCTATCGAACCCGAGATCAGACCCGTTTGCCTCAAACTAGAGTCAAATTAACATACATCTGTTGCGTAAGTTTCAGAATAATGAGCTCTAGAAATGTAACTGTCCTTATGACAGTACTCATATTTGATGTTTTTTGCCCACTGGGGTTACGGACATACGAAATATCGGCATTGGATCCGTAAATACAACCTGCCGGCGGACTCGCCAGCTCGCTAAAAACGCTCCGCGTTTTCTTTACGCTCGCTCCTCCGCAGGTTCAAGTCCCTGCGATGGGCCCATAACAAAAAAGCCCCCATTGCTGGGAGCTCTTTCATTTAATGGTGCGGGCGAAAGGACTTGAACCTTCATGGGGTTGCCCCCATACGGACCTGAACCGTACGCGTCTGCCAATTCCGCCACGCCCGCGTGCAGGAATTAGAATAACGGAGCGCCACCGCGAACGCAAGAACTATTTTTGAAAAAGTTTGCAGGCATTTTCCCAGGTGGCTCGAGCGATTGCTTCGACGCTCTCGCCGGTACGATCGACGCGGTCGTTGACCAGCGCGTTTGCTGTGATGGAAATCATTGCAGGCTCGCACTCAAGACCGCGAATGGGCTCCGGCGCCATATAGGGACAATCCGTCTCGAACAAAATACGGTCGAGCGGGGTTGCCGCGAATGCCTCGCGCACGTCGTCGTTGCGCTTAAAGGTGGCCGCGCCGCCATAGGCGATATAACAGCCCAAATCCACAAAGCGCTCCATCGTGGTGCGGTCCTCGCCAAAGCAGTGCAGTACGCAACCGGCCTGGGGCACGCCGATCTCGCGCAGCACGTTGTACGCATCAACGTGCGAGGTGCGCTCCTGGTCCGTGTCCTCGTGACGCAGATGCAGCTCCACCGGCACGTTGCGGCGTACGGCAACTTCGAGCTGACGCGCCATGCAGTCAATCTGCACGTCATGAGGCGCCGGCACGACATCGTCGTCATAGTCCATGTGGTAGTCCAGGCCAATTTCGCCGATGCCGGCGCATAAGGGGTCATCGAGTGCGGCAACGACCTGTGCGTGGACGTCGTCGGTATAGTCCGGCGCGCCATAGGGGTGAACGCCAGCGAGATACTTGATCTGTGGAATATCCTGCATCGGCAGAATCTCGTGCGTCAGCCAGTCGCTATAGTCCGCCACGCTTCGTTTATCGGCAATGGGATCGAAGACTGTCACCAACAGATCGATGCCTGCGGCTTTAGCGCGCACGAGCGTCTCGGGCACTTCCTTGCCCCAAAATGAGAGCAGATGCGCGTGGGTATCGGCAAGTGGTGCCAGCGGCTCCGGACAGACGACCGTTTTCTTTTTCTTGGTAAACGTCACGCGTTCGGCACTAGGCATCATGGATTAGCTCCTGGGCCAGACGGACAAAGTCGGCAACATCGAGTGTCTCGGCGCGCGTGGTGGGCGCGATACCACAAGTCTCAAAGGCAGTATCGAGTACGTCCTTGGCAAAGCCGTTGGCGCTCATGGAGTTGCGAATGGTCTTACGGCGTTGGGCAAACGCAGCGTCGATCACGCGGGCCACAAATTCGCGATCGAGTCCTTCGGGCAGCGTATCGTCAACACGGTCGATACGCACGACGGCCGAGTCCACATGCGGCGCCGGCATAAAGCAGCGCGGCGGCACCTCAAAGCGCCCCGTCACCGTGCCATAGAGTCCAAGCTTTGCCGTATACCCACCGTACGTCCTATTGCCAGGAGCTGCGGCGATGCGATCGGCAACTTCCTTTTGCACCATGACCACGGCGCGCTTGAGCGCGGGCATCGTCTGGAAGAACTGCAGGATGATCGTCGCCGCCACGTTATAGGGCAGGTTTGCCACAAACACCGTCGGCTTACCGCCCGCAACCTGCTCAATCTGTTCCGGCGTCACCTTGAGCGCGTCGCCCATGATAAAGCGGAAGTTGGCATAGTCGGCGGCGTGGGCGTCGAGCACCGGTTCGAGCTCGGAATCGGCCTCAATGGACGTAACGCACGCCGCCTCCTGCAGCAGCGCAAGCGTGAGCGTGCCGCAACCCGGGCCAACCTCGAGCACGCGTTCATCGCCCGCAAGCTCAGCGAGCTCACAGATACGTTCGATCACATGGTTGTCGATCAGGAAGTTCTGGCCCAGGCGATGCTTGGTCGCAAGGCCAAACTCCTCCAGCAGCTCCCTAGTTGCCGTGGGGTTTGCCAAAGGCGAAGTTGTCATGATTGCCTCCTTAACATGGTGGCTGCATCGTAAAGCAAAAGGGCATGGACCGTTGCGGCCATGCCCTTACATCTAAACAGCAAATTGCCGATATGGCACTCGCGCGGTCTTTACGCCAGACGCGGGAACAGCGGGTCACCCTTCTCGACGGGACGTCCGCCGGCAAGCTGGCCCCAAGTGCAGATGCCCTTGAGGTCGTCGCTCGCGGCCTCGTCCTCGCAGGACAGGCGACGCAGGGCCTCGGTAGAAGTCTGGGGCATGAGCGGCATCAGCAGGTGAGCGGCGATGCGGATGGCCTCGAGCAGGTTGTAGATCACAAATGCCAGCTCGTCGGCCTTAGCCTCGTCCTTGGCAAGCGCCCAAGGCTCGGAGTCCTCGATGTAGTGGTTGGCGGCATGGATGAGCTCCATGACCTCGTCCTTAGCTCCGCCGTAATCCAGCACGTCCATCTTGGCCATGTAGCGCTCGACCAGGCCATCGGCGATCTTTGCCAGCGGGTTGCCGAACGCGTCGGCAGACGCCGGCTTAGCCGGAGCGCAACCGTCAAAGTACTTGCCGCTCATGTTGAGCGAGCGCGAGATAAGGTTGCCCCAGCTGTTGGCCAAGTCGGCGTTGTAGACCTGCTCCATGCGCTCGAAGCTGATGGCGCCATCGGTGCCGGGAACGACGTCGGTCATGAAGTAGTAGCGATAGCCCTCGACACCCAGCATGTCGATAACATCCTGCGGAGCGATGGCGTTGCCGCGGCTCTTGGACATCTTCTCGGCCTTGCCGGTCTCGGCATTGCGCACGGTCAGGAAGCCGTGGGCAAAGACGTGCTCGGGCAGGGCCTCGCCAACGGCCATGAGCATGGCGGGCCAAATGACGCAGTGGAAGCGGATGATGTCCTTGCCCACAATGTGGAACTGCGCGGGCCAGCGATAGGCCAGCTCGGCACGGGCCTCGTCGGTATCGACGCCGTAGCCGACAGCCGTCATATAGTTGAGCAGCGCGTCGAACCACACGTAGGTCACATGGCCCTCGTCGAACGGGACCTTGATACCCCAGTCAAAGCTCGTGCGGCTCACGGAAAGGTCGTTGAGGCCGCCCTCGACAAAGCTGCGCACCTCGTTCATGCGGAACGCGGGCTCAACAAAATCGGGGTGCTCGTCATAGAGCTTGAGCAGCTTGTCCTGGAAGGCGGAAAGCTTAAAGAAGTAGGACTCCTCCTGCACGCGCTCGAGCGGACGGTGGCAATCGGGGCACAGGTGCTGGCCGACGCTGCCGTACTCTTCGTCACCCTTCTGGACCTGCGTATCGGTAAAGTAGGTCTCGTCGGGCACGCAGTACCAGCCGTCATAGCTGCCCTTATACAGGTAGCCGGACTCCTTCATGCGCTCCCACAGATACTGCACCGCATGATGCTGGCGCGGCTCGGTGGTACGAATGAAATCGTCGTTGGAGATCTCGAGCTTGCTCCAAAGCTCCTTGAAGTGCGGAGCCTGGCTGTCGGTCCACTCCTGCGGTGTCATGCCGTGCTTGGCAGCGGCCTCGGCAACCTTCTCGCCATGCTCGTCCATACCGGTCAGGAACTTGACGTTATAGCCGGCGGAGCGTCGATAGCGAGCCTGGACGTCGGCGATGATGGTGGAATAAGCCGTGCCCAGATGCGGATCGGCGTTGACGTAGTAGATAGGCGTCGTGATAAAAAACGAAGGCTTGGTTTGATCCATGGGGTCTGTCCTCCAGAAAAACGTTGCATACAGGGGATGATTCTAACGCAAGGGTTAGATATCCTCCATCTATTGCATATCGAGCACCATGGCATAGACATCGCGCTTGCGGCGCGAATACTTCTGCGACAGGCGCTTTGCCACCGCAGAGGCGGGCTCCCCCTCCTCGAGCGCGGTGCGAATATCCTCGCGCAGGGCCTCATCGGGATCCACCGCCGCAGCGCCAACCGGCACGATACCGGCCTCCTCATCCTCGCTCGGCGGCGCGATAACCAGCGCGATCTCGCCCTTGACCTCGCCGCGAGCACGCAGCTCCCCGGCGAGCTGGGCGGCGGGCCCGCGCAAGACCTCCTCGTGCAGCTTGGTGAGTTCGCGGCAGACGGCAACCTCACGCTGGGGAAAGACCTCGGCCACGGCCGCGAGCGTCGCCACGATGCGATGTGGAGACTCGTAGAAGATGAGCGCGCCGGGCACCACGGCAAGGCGCTGCAAACGGCGCACGCGGTCGCCGTGCTTTCGGCCCAAAAAGCCCTCGAAGAAAAAATGCTCGCAGGGAATGCCGGACGAGACGAGCGCCGTGACGCAAGCAGAGGGACCGGGAATAACTTCGACGGACACATCGGCCTCACGCGCCGCTTCGACCAGCGCCTGGCCGGGATCGGACACACTCGGCATGCCGGCGTCCGAGGCAAAGGCGAGGGTCTCCCCCGCCAGCAGGCGGTCGACCAGGCCGGCTGTGCGGCTGGCGATCACGTTCTCGTCACAACGGACAAGCGGCTTGGAAATACCCAGGTGCATCAGCAACTTTGAGGTCACACGCGTATCCTCGCAGCAGACGGCATCGGCGGCGGCAAACGTCTCGCCGACGCGCGGAGACAGGTCGCCCAGGTTACCGATGGGCGTACCGACCACATAAAGTTTGCCCGTGCGGCAGCTGTTTTGCGTCATATCAACCTATTCAATCATGCCGCGCTCGAGCGTGCCGAGTGCCGCGCGGGCGTCCCATGCTGCAATACGCTTCTCGGTCTTCCACGTTTGGAAGAACCAGCCAGCCGCCGGTGCAAACGATGCCAGCTGGTTGGCGATAAACACGCGCTCGTAGGCATTGCGGCCCTCGGGCGTAACCGACGAGTTGGCGAAGATCGCCGCGCCCGACCATTCGCCCACCAAAACGGGGAACCCAGTTTCGACCGCCTCTTTGAGCTCACGCTTGTTGCGCGAAATCGCCGTCGTCAGACCGCGGGGGCTCGTGATGTCGAGCGCATACTCGTCGCGGTAATGGTACAGGTGAAGGTCCATGTAGACATTCTTGTACTTGGCACCGCGCATAAAATGCTTCCACTCGCCAGGGTGTCCCGAAGAGGAAAAGACGACGATCTTGTCCTCGGGCATATACGAACGAACGAGCTCGTACGCGTCACGATAGAAGTTGCGCAGGTAGTGCGCCGGAATACCGTCCGTCATGGTAAAGAGGCTCTTGCGTACGCTCATCTGTGGCGTATCCAACAGCTCGATGCCCAGCAGGCTCTCGGCCTCGCCATAGCGATCGGCCAGGCGCTCGAGCACATCGAGCGCAACGTGACGGCCATTGGTGGACGAATGCCACTCAGCGACGACTTCCGGCGTCGTGGGCGAATCGTTGGAATCGCCCTGACCGCCGGGTACGGTCGCCAAATCGAGCAGTACGCGGATGTTGTACTTGGCGGCCCACTCAATAGCACGGTCGATATAATCGACGACCGAGATGTAGGAGGCATCGGACTCCTGCGAGCCAAAGGCATACCACGGCACCGGCAGGCGCACGGCGTTGAGACCGATCTGCGCCATACGACGAAAATCGTCCTCGCTCACAAACGTCTCGTAATGGTGGCGCATGCGCTCGTTATAGGCAGCGGTGCCCATGGCCTCCTGCAGCTCGGCTGCATTGGATGCTCCGGTCGCTGCATAGAGCGACGGGGTCACCCAGGGCTCGGGAATAAACCAGCCAGAGAGATTAACGCCGAGAATCCTCTCCATCACGGCCCCCTTCGAATCGCGCAGGTCGAACCTGCATCGTGTTGCATAGGAAAAGTATCGGTTTGAGTATACCCGCGCGTGCGGACAGGCGACCGAACGGTCTACAAAGTGGCGCAAAAGTGGGAGGAATGTCCGGGCAGGCGGGCCCGAGACGGCGCGTCAAAATGCACATATGCGCCGGAAGTAGGCGGCCGGAAAGCGTGCCCCGTTTGTTCGCAAAAGACGGGGATGCAGTTTCCGTTCGAGGCCTCAACCGGAAAATGCATCCCGTTCTGAGCGTGGGATCTGGGACGCATTTTCCGCCAAGGGCCGCAAAAGGAAAGCGCGTCCCATTCTGACGCCGGATTCCGGGCCACGCTTTCCCAAACAGGCTCAAAGTGGAAAGCGCATCCCGCTTTGAGGCTTTATTCCGGGATGCAGTTTCCACAGGAGCCCTCGGTAAAAGAAAAGGACCCCCTTGCAGAGGTCCTAGTCAATTCAAGGTGGCGGGGAAGGGAATCGCGCCCACGCTCCGCGTGTGCGGACCGCTGCGGCGCTTGTGCGCCTTGCGAGCTACGCTGGCAAACGCTTGCGCGTTTACTCAGCTCCGCGCCCTCACGGGGTTCGATTCCGCGTGGGGGCCATATAAAAGAAAAGGACCCCTTTGCAGAGGTCCTAGTCAATTCAAGGTGGCGGGGAAGGGAATCGAACCCCTGACACGAGGATTTTCAGTCCTCTGCTCTACCAACTGAGCTACCCAGCCATTTGAGGCGTGCCTTGTTTCAAGGCTTGATTAGTATAACCAAGGACGTGCTCCGGTCAACCGAGAATTATAAAAAAGTTTTTGAGCGCGCCATCGGCTGCGACCTCGATCCTATAGAACGGCACGTCAGAGGCATCAACCCGCCGCAAGAAGTTTTTCACTCAGGGCCGCACGGGCAAACTCACTTGGCGTCATCCCCTCGGCAGCCGCCCGTCGACGAATAGCTTCCTTCATTCCCAGAGGAATCTTGACCGGTAGCGTTGCCGTTCCCTCACCCGAGAGAGGAGGCCGTCCATACACGAGCCCACCAACGGTATGTTCGCCATCCGGAAACTCTCCGCGCTCGTACGACTCACACCACGCGTCAATCATTTCATCCGTTACAACCTGACCATTGGCGGTCGTATATGTCTTGCCCATCATCGACCCCTTTGCCGAGCTCGCTCGATCTCTTGCCAGAGTTTCTTCTGAACCGGAGACAAGGCATGAATAATGAGCCACCCACGAATAAGTTCGACCGCAACACGTTCCACACTTCGACCGTCTGGAAGCCATCCAATGGCAAGCCATCTCGGCGGCTCGTCTTCCGACTCGCGGCGAATACACTCAGTAACCGCGAGTCAGGCACCAAGCACCTGTTTTTCCGTCAGGTGCTTCTTGGCGTTGGGATGGATCTCAACATCCATGCATCTCCTCCTCCATCCTACCCAATTTCGTATGACGAAAGCCAGCTGTCGTCAATTCTTACGCCGGCACTTGTTGAAAGGCAGGGGGCGCGGTGAAGATTGAGGGGCGCTCCAGCGTGGCCCAGGCGCATGGGTGGGAGCACATGCTCCAAGGGCGAATGCTTTCGTAGCAAGCAAGAACATTGCCATTTCGATCGATAAAGGCGATGTCGATGGGATAGGCCATAAAGCAGGTGTGAACCGAGGAACAGCGCGGAAACGCCATGACAAGCGGCAGTCCGCTGGCGGCAATCGGCCGCCGTCCCAGCATGCCGCGCAGACGCACGGTAAACGACTCCGCCACCACAAACTCGGCCGGCGTCCAGCCCAACCTGTTGAGCGCCCGCGCGTAGGCGATATAGGACGAGACCGCGGTCACATGACCACCCCCGGACGCCATGGATCGACCGTCACCGCGCGTTCATGCGTGAGCACGGCCGGCGCCCCCAGGGAAATGCCGGCGATGCTCAGCGAACTCGGCCACGGCTCGTAGTGCATGGTGCAGGTATAGGTCCTAAACGTGCCAGAAAGAGAGAGCAGACCACCATCCGATGACGCCGCGCCTTGCTCGCTCGAGACCTCGACCTGTAGGTCATATCCCTCCATGGCATCCTGAATCTGAGCTTGAACAGTCGCGGAAGCGTCAATGGAGCTCTCGTCACCCTCCCCACCCGGCGCCACAGCGTGCGCCAGCACGATGTCGGGCACCACGCGGTCGAAGCGCGCGACCGCGCCGGCAAAGATCATGACGTTGTACGCGATGAGAGCCAGCACGAGCAGGACAGGCGTGACCACGGCCATCTCGACCGTCGCCTGGGCACGTTCCTCGCGCAAGCCCGTGCGAATGCCCATTACGACCCACCGCCAAAAGCTCCCACCAGCGTGGCAACATCGACAGTGAGCGGGATGGAGCCGCCGCCGGGCAGCGGGATCTCCGCAAGTGTGAACACCGCGCCGCTGATGGTGCGCTCGACGTGATATTCCAATGCCTCGCAAAGTGCCTTGGGGTCAGTCACGCCCAAGGGGATTTTTCGCAGGGTATCTTGAGTTTTGGAGATGCCCGCGATATCGGATCCCGGACTTTTGACGACATTGGCGGTATCGGTCAGTACCGGTTTTCGCAGACGCAAATCGCACGGTTCGAGTCCCAGCGCCGCCACGGAGGACGAGACGGTGTCACCGAGCCAGGACGCGATGGAGCCCAACGCGCCGCCACCCCCTCCCAAGCCACCGATCAGCTCTCCCATAAGCTCGTCGGCCGCACCCTGGATGTCTCCGTACCCCACAAGCAGGCGGCCCCAAACATCCATAACGCCGTCGAGCACGCCGGCAACGCCGCCCGAACGCTCCTCCAGCGTCGAGAAAAACCGCGAGAGAACGTTATTTTGTGCCGTCGCATCATCGGGCGCGAGCACTGCAGCAGAAATTGCACCACGATCGCCAAGCTCAACTGCCGTGTTAAACGAAGAGTTGAGCTCGTCGGGACTGGAGATGGCGCCCGAGACCGCAAAGGCGACCACGCCGTTGCGACCGGGCGGGGCGATGCGCGGGCGCTCACCGGAAAGTTCTTTGATGGCGGTATCGAACGCATTGCCCGCACGGTCGGCTTCGTCCTCAGTTTGACGCTCGAGCTCGAGCTCCTTGTTGCGACAGTCGACGTAGTCCTCCAGGGCGTCTTTAAACTTGTCAAAGTGATACTCGAAGCCGTTTTTGATAGAGGTTGAAGGCGCCGCAACAGCACCAAGCGACGAGACGCCAAAATGGCATTTGCTGCATTTGTCCTGTCCATCGTAATCGGCAACCGAAGCAAATCCGCTCGGCGTTCCTTTCTTATAGTTAGGGCAACTTGTTCCGTAATGCAGGTACGTTTTGCCATCGTTGTTGATGCTAGTCGGCCACACCGCATCGGCGTAGAGTTCCGTCGCCCGAACCTCATCAGAGTTGCGCGGCAGCAACGGAATATAGGAGGAGACCCTGTCTCCGTTCTCGGTTATATATGCCCGATCGACCTCCGCGCTCGCATAGGTATAAAACGCCTTACGCGCCGCAGACTCCGCCTTCATCTCGACACTCGGGCCTTGGGGCTTCTCATTTGCCAGACGCCGATGGTAGTAGTCCTTCGCGCGATCAAGGGCAACTTGAGGCTCCCACGTAATGCTCGATGAGTAATGCGGATTTTGAACACCGGAGAGATCACTTAGGCTTTTTGCGCGCTCCCACATACAAGAACAGCTGCCGACCAAACCTTTATCCGATCCACCGCAATCCGCTAGCCAGGCGCGCTCTTTGACCTTCGCCGTCTCCTCCGATGCTTTTTGTAGCTCCTCGGCCGCGCGCTCCAGATCTTCCGACGCATCTTTAATGGCATCGGTCGAGATTTCGGATCCTTCGAGCGCAACAAAATCCGACTCGGATGTTCTGGGCACGGCAAGCGCCGTACCGGTATAGGTCACGCCGTCGGTATCCTGCGCCGACACTGCCTGCATGGCGCGCGTGGCAACCAGGTACGGCAAGGCGGTCTCGATCTTTTGCAGGCCCTTTGCCGCGCTTTTGGCAAACTTGTTACGCGTTTTAATGATCTGGGTTCCCGTATCGATGATATCGCTGCCGACAACCTCGGCGCCCGGAATGAGAATGGCAACCAAGCCGGTGCCGATCGTGGCAAACCCCGCCAGGCCCAAACTCAAAATGCTCGCATCCACCACCGTGGCGGCTGTGTGATAGGACGACACCACGTTGGCGCCCGCCAGTGCACCGCTATCGGCCGCCACCTGGGTGTCGCCAGCGCGCGACATGCTCCATATCGCCGCGGTCGACGAAAACAGCAATGTAAGCACCACCAGAATGACAACCGCAGAGGAGAGCGTGGTATAAGCACCGTCTTCGATAAACAAGTCGATACCGGCACGGCCCATAAAGCCGCCCCGCTTGCGGCGAGCACCTGGTCGACGGCGGGCCGCAAACCCTTGCGTCACCCGCAGCAGGCAGCGCCTAATCCCATGCAGCAATCCATGAATCATAATCTCCCTCCAGCCATTCGGGACGCGATCGATACGAGACGTCGACCTTGAGCTCGACATAGCCGCCCTCACCCGCACTGCCCATGGCCTGCACAAATGCACCGATCACGGGCAGCGGCTTAACCTCGCCGGCAACAGACACGGACGAAACGCCACCGGTACCGGCCCGCCCCAACTCGATATCCCACGACAGCGGCCCGCCGGCATGAAAAATCGAGATGTTGGGCACCGCGGCAAGTCTGCGGCGAGTGAACTCCTTAAGGTCATCGTCATCCTCCACCGTCGTCGTGGTCATAAGCCGCGCGGTCTCGGCGGCGGCAGACTCCATGACCGCGCGCGTATAGAGCAGGCACACCGGCTGCAACGCGAGCAAGATAAGCGTAAAAAACGTCGGCAGCAAAAAGGCGGCCTCGACCGTAGACTGCGCCCGATCCTCGCACGCGATATCAATACAGAGCGATGTCCTTGGCACCCGTCGCGGCATCGATAACCGACGATGGGGCGACGCCATGAGACGCTGCCCGCTCGACCAGTGCCGCCAAGCGCCCATCGGTGCCAGCGTGCCAAAGCCCCGCAATCGCCAACACAATCGATAACAACGCCACGGTGACGATGGCGTATTCGACGGTCGACTGAGCAGATTCCTCACGCAGGACATTATGCATTTCACGACCCCTCCTTTGACTCCGTTGTTTGCGGAACCAGGCGCACGGCACGCAGGCGGCACGAGGCATCGCCGGCATCCGCAGCAACCGTCACCATATCGACCCAGCCGCGTCCATCGCGCACGATGGCGCCCCATACGTTGCCTTTAATATCGAGATAGCCGCTCAGGGCGAGCTGGGCCGTGGGCACCTCGCGGTAGGCGCGCAGCAGGTCTGCCGCCGCCTCGGTCATCGGCCGGTCCTCGGACCATGCGAGTCGAACCGCGATTGTGTTGTCTGCAGACGACTCCGCGCTGGCCGCCCGCTCGTCGAGTGCCTGCAAAAAGGTCCGAGCCGTGACGGCGGCATTCTGACCGCCCATATCTCCCGCGCCTTCCGCTTGTGACACCGCTGCCGAGCCCGATCCCAAATCGGCAGTAGCACCTGGACGCTGCTGTCGCGCAACACCCAGCCCCCAAAGTGCCACCGCTATCGCCACGAGCAAACAGACGAGCACCGGCGGCGAACCAACAGGCCGCCTGCCTCCTACAGGCTGTTGATGCCGTCTTTGATCGCGTTCCATAGTTCTTCGACTTTGCTCTTAAACGCGACGATGGCGATAATCGCGATCACCACGAGCACGCCGACCAAGATGGCGTATTCGGTCGTGCCCTGCGCGCTCTCCTCCCGCAACAGCGCCTTGGCACGCTGGCGAGCGCGGATTGCCCGGCAAAAAGCCCAGCTCCATGCCTTGCCCGCAATGTCGGTCATCGTGTTCATGTATTCCTCCCTACATCATCCCGCCTGCTCCCAGCAGCGGGCCCAATATGGACAGAAGCAACGCCGGTAAAATGAGCGTGCCGGTGGGAATCAGCAACTTGACCGGTGCACGCTCGATCTCGCGCTCGACTGCGGCGCGATGGGCCGCACGGATCTCGCGGCTTTGAGCAGCCAGCGTCTCGGCCAGCGGAGCGCCCAGGGCAAGCGCCTGCCCCACCGTGATGGCAAAGGTCTCGAGCGCCCTCACGTCCAAATCACGCGCGGCAGCCAACAGCTCGGCCTCGCGCGCCCCCACGCCCACCTGCCACGCCATGCAGGCTCGCTCAAGACGGACGGCCAGCACCGACCGACGATTGGCACAGAAAATCTCGAGCGCCGCGTCAAACGAAAGGCCGGCAGAAAGCCCCAGGCGCACCACATCGATCATCTCGGACACCTCACCGAGCGACACCCGCGCCGGGCCGCCCGCCCCAATCGCGCCCTTCATTCGCGCGGTCAGGGTATCAATCATCGAGCAGCCAGCAGCAATGACCAGTACCGCCTCACGCTTGCACGTCTCTGCAATCTTGCGAGCATCCGCACGCTCCAAACCTGTCGCGGCAAATACGCTCAGGGCACACAGACAAGCCGCGACCCCGACCAGGGCGCTCATAGCTCCACCCGCATAATGCGCCGGATAACTACCAGGGCAACGACGTTGAGGGCAAGTCCCAGCACCACGGCGCCCGCACCAGCCGGCGTCGCAAGACCGCGGCGAAAGTCTGCCGAAAGCAAGGCCAGTACCGCACACATGCCTGCCGGCATCGCCGCGACCATGTGTGCCGACATACGCGCCTGTGACGTCTTAACGTCCAGACGGCGTTTGAGCTCAATGCGCTCACCCACCATGCTCGACGCCTCGGACAGCAAGCCGGCAAGCGGAGCCCCGGTACGCTGCGATACTTTGAGCGCCAAGGTGACAAGCGAGAGACCGGGGGCATCGATGCGAACGAGTAGGTCATCGAGTGCGTCGGTCGCCGAGATACCGCAATCGATTGCCGCCGCCACCCGCAAAAACTCGGTATGCACCGGCTCTTGCGCATGGGCGCCCACAAAGCGCATGCCCTGTGCCAGCGAATGCCCCGAGGCAAGCGACATGGATAACGCTGTGAATGCCTCGGGCATGGCCTCTTCTACATCATGCTGTTCGCGTCGGCGATCGAAGGTGTCACGCGCGGCGCCCACGCCAAACGGCGTCGCCAGCCCCAAGACAAAGCCGATGAGCGACAACGACGCAACGGCCAGCAAAACGCTGCAGATACCGCTCGACAGCAGCAGAAATGACAGACGAGACGCGTTATCCTCAATAGCAAGCCCAAGGCGATCTGTGGGGATCAACGACGCCCACGAGCGGGCAATCTTTGTCAGCAGGTCGTTTTCCGCCAACTCACGCGGCAGCTTCTCCGCCATCGATTCGAGCGTCTGGCGCGCCAGCTCCGCCAGCGGCATCCGCGGCACACGAGGTTCTACCCCACACGCCGTCGCGACAGAAAGCCCCGCCAAACCCCCTACGACGAGGGGCATAGCAATCTCCATTCGTCCACCTCCTCTTGTGCGAGCGTTCCCGACCGCAAGCCCTCCGCAATAAACGGCGGCTCGCGGTCGAGCGTCCAGGTGCGTTCGGCGGCATCGAAAGTCACGTAGCGTTCGAGCTCAACACCGCCCGACACGCCGCGGCGAACTCCCGAATATGAAGCCACAAAGCGCCTGCCATCTGCATGACGCTCGGACATCACGATGCCGTCGAGCGCCATGGCGATCTGCTCTTCGATAAGTTCACTCGGCAAATCGATGCCGTAGCGCGCAAGCAGCGTCAGGCGAACCACGGTCTCCTGCTCGGTACCTGCATGGAGTGTGGTGAGCGAGCCGTCGTGGCCCGTGTTCATGGCCTGTAGCATGTCGCAGCACTCGGCACCGCGCACCTCGCCCACGACGATGCGGTCGGGGCGCATACGCAGAGCATTGGTCACCAGGTCGCGAATCGTCACCGCACCCTCGCCCTCGATTGACGCCTCACGCGCCTCCAGACGAACAACGTGTGGGTGATGTGCAAACTTGAGCTCGGCGGAATCCTCGATCGTCACGATGCGCTCGCCGGTGGAAATCTCGCACGACAGCGCGTTGAGCAACGTGGTCTTGCCCGACCCCGTGCCTCCCGCAACCGCCAAGTCCTGCCGCAACGACACCGCGCACGACAGCAGCTGCGCATACCAAAGCGGCAGTGACCCCAACCCCACAAGCTCGTCCAACGAACAGATACGGTCCGAGAACTTACGGATGGTGAGGATTGGCCCGTCGATCGCCACGGGTGGAATCACCGCGTTGACGCGATAACCCGTCTTGAGGCGGGCGTTGACGATGGGGCTACGCTCGTCGATACGACGGCCGAGCGGCGAGATGATGCGGTCGATGAGCACACGGATCTGCTCGTCGTCCTCAAACGCATGCTCGATGGGATACAAAACGCCGCTGCGCTCAAAAAAGGCAGAGCGACAGCCGTTGATCATGATTTCGGTAACGGTGTCGTCCTCGATGAGCGGCTGCAGCGGTCCCAGGCCCACCACGTCATCTAGGATCTCGTCGATGATGGTCTCACGCTCAGGCGTCGCCAAGTCGGTCGGCTCTTCCACGTTGAGCGCCGCTTCCACCGCCGGACGTAGCTCAGAGCGGGCAAGGGCCGGATCGACGTAGGCACTGATGCGCACCACCTCGTCGTAGCCCATGCGGTCCATCACCGCACGCTTGGTGCGGCGTTTAACGGCACGGTGGCGTCCCGCATCAACGGGGGCAGCCGCGGCGACCGCGCCAGCGGCTTTAATCCTCGTCTGCAGACTCATCGCGAATCACCCTCACGCGACCAGGGAAGACGAATGCGCGGGCGCTCGGTGCGGGTCGCGCGGTCGGCGACCATATCGCTCCAGGGACCGACGGCGCAGCCCAGCTCCACGAGCATCTCGCGCGTGGCCTCGCGCACGCTGGTCGCAAAAGCGCTCGTCTGACCCACTGCCTCGTCGGCGCGACCGAATGCCATGAGCGCGGCCAAGTCCTGACCGCCATCGGCAATGCGGATCTTGGAGCTCAGTGCGCAGGCAATCTCGAAGCGCATGGCGACGTCCTCGTCGGCACCGCGCGCACCAAACCGGTTGAACACGGCGCTCATGCGCGTGCGTGGCACGCCCACACGGCTCGCCAGCTCAATGACGCGCGAAGCGGATGTCGCGGACGATACCGCTGCATCGCCTACGACCAGGCAACGGTCGCTCGCCGCCACCGCGGCGGCCACGGCATCACCCCAAAAGACCGAGGTGTCGACAAAGACCACGTCGGATTCGCGACACAAAACATCGAGCAATAGCTCCACCGGACGCGCCATGAGCTCGGCCTTCTCGGGGGCCGCGACAGGCCCCCAGAGCGTGACGCCCGGGGCGATGCGCATCGATGCGGCCACGATATCCGGCTCGGCAAGTGCGCCCGCCGCCGACGGCTCGATAAGCATCGCCATATCGTGCGGGGCATCGACACCCAGCAGATCGTATAGGTTTCCAAACATGAGGTCCAAGTCGAGCACAGCGGCACGCAAACCCAACAGCGACGCCGCATGCGCCATGGTGGCAACGATCGTCGACTTGCCGCAACCGCCCGAACCCGAAACGGCGCAGACAACCGGTGCCCGACGCGACGGAATCGAAGCGTCCGCCGACGGCGCGGGAGCTGACGGTGCAGGAACCGGCGACACGGACGCGGGCGATAACGTCCCCGTCTCCCCCGCCGCGGTCACGCGCTGAGCCCAAGCCGGCATGGCAGGCTGCCCGGGCTGCGGTTCCGAAGCCAAAGACGCAGCGGCACACGGCTCGTCAGCCCCGGCAAAACCCTCGACCTCGTCGAGCTCATCGGCCAGATTTACGCCGTGCACGTATCCCATTTCTTCAGCCAGAACGTCATCGCCATACGGTACCGGCCCTCCAGCGTCATCGTATGCAAGGGGATCCCGGGGGCGCCGACCATGCTCGGCTTCCGCTTTTCCATGTTCATCAACACGCGGGCCTCTTGTAGCGCGAGGCGCCCCGGGTTCCCTATCAGCAAAAGCATCGGGCTCAATCGTCATGCGCCGATCGGAATCAACCGTTCCCTCACCCGCGCGCCCGTTGCCGCACAAACTGTGCGCAGCGATGACCTCGGTCGCCCCCGCGCGAAACAGCCCTTCGATATCCGACGGGTCGAGCGTCTCGATCAACACGACGACGCGACTCACACGACCCTCGGCCGTCAGGCGCGCAACGGTCTTCCGCACGTCTTCGGTATCGAACAGAGACGCCGCGATGATGGCGGCACCGCGGCGCGACGGAAACGCCCGTGCCATGGAGACCAGCCCGTCCAGGTCGCCCACGCGAAGCACCTGCGCGCCCACATCGCGACCCTCGACTTCCTGCTGTAGCAGCCCGTAATCGCCGCACGCGCAGCACGCAAGCCAGATCGCCTTCATCACTCATCGCCTCCGCTCTTTTTGCCGCGCGCCGTGGCGGGAATCGTCAAGCTGACCGTTCCCTTTCCCGAGGCTCCCAGCAATTCCTTGACATCTTCGGGGTCTGCTGCCAGCGTCACCCACTCGATCTTGCCTTCGCGCGTGGTGCCGGCATCCTCGCTGGTATCGATCACGTACGCGCCGCACAAACGATCGGTCACGCCATCTTTTTGCACGTACACGTCCACATAGCTGCCCACGCCCGTGGCGCCGCCGACCGAGTGCTCGGCATCGACCGCCACCGAAACGGCAACCTTGCCTTTAGGCACCTCGAGCTTGCGGCTCTCGGCCTTGGTGTAGACATTGCAAATCACGGCGTTTTTGGGAATGCGCGAGGTCGTCACGTCGCCGCGCACCTGACGCAGCTCGGTCGCCGCATCACGCGGCAACAGACTCGCCAGCCATTCCTGAGTTATGACATTCGTCTCGTCAAGGGTCTCGCCGGCATCGATATCGCGCGCCGCGACGCACACCTCAACGCGGTCGCCACCGTATTTTGCCAACGTCTCGGCCTGGGCCTGCTCGGCTTGCGAGCGGATCGACGAGCTGTAGACCATGCAGAGCGCCGCGGCAAGCACGCCCGCGACCAGACTGATGGCGATGCGCTTGCTCTTGTTCACGGCCGCTCCTCTCATGGCGGTGCCGGGCAAATGCCCGTACTACCATTGTCTGGGCGACCAGGACGCAAAGCGGCGCAATCGCAATCTTGGTTTTACGTGTCAAACCAATTGCTGACCAAAAGCTGACCAGCCCGTCAAGCCCGTGGCAAGGTTTTGGTCAGAACGTCGGCAAAACGCATATTTCAAGGCGCTTTGGCAGCAAAAAAGCCGCCTCCCAAGCAGTTGGGAGGCGGCTGTCATAGGAAAAATCAATTACAGATGGACATCGGGGTCGAGTATTTGGGCACTCACGCGCATGGATGACGCCAGGTTTTGGAACGTCTCCAGACGCAGGCTGTCGATCTGCCCCGCGTCCTCGGCCTCGCGAACGGCACAACCCGGCTCATGGGTGTGCGTGCAATCGCCAAACCGGCACGCACGCGACGCCTCGACGATCTCGGGGAAGGCGCGCACCAGACCCCGCTCATGTCCCACGAGCGGCAGGCTGCGCAGGCCCGGGGCATCGGCGATCACGCCAGCGTCGCCCGGCAGCGCCACCATCACGCGCGCAACCGTGGTGTGGCGACCTTGGTCATCACGCTCGCGCACGCCGCCGGTGGCCAGCGCATTGTGGCCCAGCAGCGCATTGAGCAGAGTCGACTTGCCGGCGCCCGACTCGCCCAAGATCATGGCACAGCTCCCAGCCGGCACGCAGGCGCGCACCTTGTCCAGGCCGAGGCCCTCGGCAGAAGACGTCACAATCACGCGCACGTCCGGACCCACCAGACGGCGCACGCGGTCCAGATCGCGCTCGAGCTCATCGGCCTCGCAGCGGTCGGCCTTGGTGAGCACCACCACCGGCTCGGCATCGCAATCGAGCGCCAACACGAGCGAGCGCGCCAAGCGATCGAGCAGCACCTCGCCGGCGCCGAGCGCCTGCACAATCAGCACGCTATCCACGTTGGAACAAAGCACCTGGCGCTCACCGCGAGCGCGTCCGCGCCAACGCTCAAAACTCGTACGGCGTGGCAGCACGCACTCGATTACGCCCATGTCATGCCCGGGCGCACGACGCACCGCCACGCGGTCGCCCACGGCGGGCAGCAAGACCTCGTCCTCGCCACGCGACTTGGCAAACCCCACGGCATGCTCGGCACGGAAGGTATCACCGGCAGTCGCCACCAGCGGAAACCCGCGATCTAGGCGCACCACGGCACCCAGCTGCATCTGCTCGGGCTTCTCGGCATGGGTGCAAAAATCATCGAAGGCAGCCCGCTGAGCATCATCGACCGGCAGATTGCCGAACGCCGGAACATCCTGCAGCGCATCGAGTCCCGGCACGCTTGCCAGCAGCTCCTCAGCAGATGCAGGGGCTTCGGTCGCAAGCTTTCGACGACGATCGCGCTTGGCCCGCGCCCCCGTCGTCTTTTTCTTCGCCTTCGCCTTAGCCTTAGCCACAAACGCCTCCCAGCACAAAACCACACAACTGAGCAGGTATTTTCCCACAAAAAGAGCCGGTCGAGCAAACGCTCGACCGGCTCACACACTTTCCCTCAGCCCTTTATCATCCGCGCGGGAGAAAAGCCAACAAGGATACCGCAGGGCCCGCCCCGGAAGCCCTTTCTCCCGAACGATCCCGCAGCGCGAAGCGCGAGGACCAGTGAGGGAGAAAGGGCGTGGGGCGGGCCAGGACGAGTACGCTACTCTTTCTCCACCGCGCGCATGATCGCCTTGTAGATCTCCATCAGCGGAATGATCAGGAAGGCAAGTCCCAGGGCGGCAACAACGCCCTTGAGCTCAAGCGTCACGGGGCCAAAGAACATCTCGGCAAGCGTCGGCTGCACGGTCACAATCACCGTCAGCACCAACGCCAGCGCGGCCGATGCCCACAGCCACTTGTTCTGCTTCTTCATCTTAAACAGCGACGTGCGACGGCTGCGCATATTGAAGCAGTGGAAGATCTCGACCATGTTGAGCGTGATGAAGGCCATCATCACGCCTTCCTCGTCGGCGTTGCCGGCGACCATGTCGGAGATGTGGATGTAGCCCATGTCAAAGTACACGCCCACAAAGAAGCTCGCCAGCACCAGCACGGTGATGATCAGGCCCTGGACCACGCAGTCCAGACCCATGTTACCGGCAAAGACGCCGTCCTTGGCGTTGCGCGGCCTGCGCTTCATGATGTCGCCCTCGGCATCCTCCATGCCCAGCGCGAGCGCGGGGAAGCAGTCGGTGACCAGGTTCACCCACAGCAGCTGCACCGGCTGGAAGATGGTAAAGCCGATGAGCGTGGCGATAAACACCGAGAAGACCTCGGCAAGGTTGGCCGAAAGCAGGAACTGGATGACCTTGCGGATGTTGTCGTAGATACGGCGACCCTCTTCGCAGGCACCGATGATGGTGGCGAAGTTATCGTCGGCAAGCACCATGTCGGCGACGTTCTTGGTAACGTCGGTGCCGGTGATGCCCATACCCACGCCGATGTCGGCGCGCTTGATGGACGGGGCGTCGTTGACGCCGTCGCCCGTCATGGCGACGATCTGGTCACGCGACTTCCAAGCCTCGACGATACGGGTCTTGTGCTCGGGCTGGACGCGGGCGTACACGCCGTAGTCCTCGATGTGTGCATCGAGCTCCTCGTCGCTCATGCGATCGAGGTCGGCACCGGTGATGGCCTGGCTGCGATCGGCGACGATGTTCAGCTGCTTGGCGATGGCCACGGCGGTGTCGATGTGGTCGCCCGTGATCATGACGGTGCGGATACCGGCATCGTGCGCCTCGCGGATAGCGTCAGCCACCTCGGGACGGACCGGGTCGATCATGCCGGACAGGCCGCAGAAGACCAGGTCGTGCTCGAGCGCAGCGGGGCTGCAGTCGGCGGGAACCTCGGCGTAGGTGCGGCTCGCCAGTGCCAGCACGCGCAGGGCCTCGTCGGCCATGGCCTTGTTGGCTGCCACGAGCTCGGCGCGGCGCTCCTCAGTCAGCGGAACGACCTTCTCACCGTCATAGATATGGGTGCACAGGCCGATCACCACGTCGGGTGCGCCCTTGGTGTACTGCTCGTACTCGCCGTCCAGGGTCTCGACGACCACGGACATCATCTTACGGCCCGAGTCGAACGGGGCCTCGCCCACGCGCGGGTGCTCGGCAGTCAGGCCAGTAAGACCAGCCTTGCCGGCATCATTGACGAGTGCGCACTCGGTCGGCTCGCCCACAGCCTCGCCCAGTTCCTCGTCCCACTGGGCATCGGAGCACAGCGCCATGCCGGCCAGGAACTTCTCCTTGGGCGCGGCGAGCTCGTGCTTGACGACGGTCATCTTGTTCTGGGTAAGGGTACCGGTCTTGTCGGAGCAAATGGTCTGTGTGCAGCCAAGGGTCTCGACGGCAGAGAGTTTGCGGATGATCGCCTGGCGCTTGGCCATCTTGGTCACGCCGAGCGAAAGGACGATGGTCACGACGGCGACCAGGCCCTCGGGGATGGCGGCGACGGCGAGCGAGACGGCAACCATAAAGGTGTCGAGCAAGGCAGTCGGGTCGGTAAGGACGTTGCCCACGCCGTGGCGGAGGATGTCAACTCCAAAGATCACGACGCAGATGACGAGCACCATAATGGTGAGGATGCGGCTGAGCTCGGCAAGCTTCACCTGCAGCGGCGTGAGCTCTTCCTTGGCCTCGGCCAGGGCGCCGGCAATCTTGCCCATCTCGGTGTTCATACCGGTGCCGACCACGACGGCGCGACCGCGGCCGTACACCACGGTGGAACCCATGTAGCACATGTTCTTGCGGTCGCCGAGCGGCACGTCGTCGGTGCCCGCGACGAGCTCGATCACGTTGGCGTGCTTCTCGACCGGCACGGATTCGCCGGTGAGTGCGGCCTCCTCAATCTTCATCGTGGCGCTCTCGAGGACGCGGCAGTCGGCCGGGACGGAATCGCCAGCCTCGAGCATGATCACGTCGCCGGGCACGAGCTCGGAGCTCGGCAGGTGCACGAGCTTGCCGTCGCGCAGCACCTTGGACTGCGCTGCGCTCATCTCCTGCAGCGCCTCGAGGGCCTCCTCGCTTTTAGCCTCCTGGACCACGCCCAGCACCGAGTTGACGATAACGACGAACATGATGATGGCGACGTCGGCAAAATCGGGCTCGCCCTTGACCATGCCCGTGAGCGCGCTGATAACCGCGGCCGCGATCAACATGATGACCATGGGGTCGGCCATCTGCTCAAAGAACCGCTTCCACAGCGGTGTCTTCTCGGCTTCCTCAAGCTTGTTAGGGCCTGTCTTGGCAAGACGCGATGACGCCTCGCCGGTGCTCAAGCCGAGGTTCTCATCGACACCTTGGTCGCTGAGCACCTCCGCCGCGGCGGACAGGTATTCCTTTTGCATATAGAGTCCCCTCCTGGGATTCGGGCCACTCAGCAGATTGATGCCCGATCATAATTCCCAGGAGAAGGGCAAGGGCTCATCAAGGCTGCCGTGCTGAGCGGCAGTTGATAGTGGAGCTATGGTACCCCAAAGCAGCGCGTCTAGCCAAAACAATCCATTTGGAAATACGGACTGTAAGCAACGGTGCAGACCGTGTGATGTTCGACATTGATAAAACGTTTTTTCTTCAGCGCATCGTCAAACTGAAATATCGCCCAGATAGCAGCGGTTAGAACGGTTGATAAAGATTTTTCATAAACCGTTTTCCTGCAAAAAATGAACTTCTAATTCGGCATGCGGGCGATTTTTTGGGGTATTCGGTCGGCATTTCGTTATAATCATCTCGGTTTTATTTCTTATGGTTTATCTATCAGCGCAAGACGATGTCAGATGGAGGTCTGAATGTACAAGCGCACCAAGATTGTATGCACCATGGGTCCCGCCTGCGATAGCGACGAGACCATCCGCGAGATGATCAAGGCGGGCATGAACGTTGCCCGTTTTAACTTCTCGCACGGCTCCTACGACGAGCACCACGATCGCATCGAGCGCGTCCGCCGTATTTCCAAGGAGCTCGGCATGCCCGTCGGCATCCTGCTCGACACCAAGGGCCCCGAGGTCCGCACCGGCCTTTTGGTCGACGGCAAGAAGGTTGCCGTCAAGACCGGCGACAAGATCGTCGTCACCGCTCAGCCCACGTCCGAGGATTTCCACGGCACCGCTGAGCACATCTCCCTCGACTACCTGGCTCTGCCCTCCGAGGTCGAGAAGGGCTCCCTCATCCTGATCGATGACGGCCTGGTTGCCCTCGAGGTCGAGTCCGTCAGCGGCCAGGATATGACCTGTGTCGTTAAGAACGACGGCCTGATCGGCGAGCGCAAGGGCGTCAACATGCCCAACGTCAACATCTCGCTGCCCGCCATCACCGAGCGCGATCGTCAGGACATCCTCTTCGGCCTGACCGAGAACATCGACTACATCGCCGCTTCCTTCATCCGTGACGGCGAGTCCGTCCGCGGCATCCGCGAGCTTTGCCGCGAGAACGGTGGCGAGCACGTGACGATCTTCCCGAAGATCGAGTGCGCCCTGGGCGTCGAGAACTTCGACGATATCCTCGAGGCTTCCGACGGCATCATGGTCGCCCGTGGCGACCTGGGCATCGAGATCAAGCCCGAGCTCGTTCCCCACATCCAGAAGGAGATCATCGCCAAGTGCAACGCGGCCTACAAGCCCGTCATCACCGCTACGCAGATGCTCGACTCCATGCAGCAGAACCCGCGCCCGACGCGCGCCGAGGTTGCCGACGTTGCTAACGCCATCTACGATGGCACCGACGCCGTTATGCTCTCTGGCGAGTCCGCTGCCGGTAAGTACCCGGTCGAGGCTGTTAAGATGCAGGCCTGCATTGCTCTCGAGACCGAGAAGTACCTCCCGGCCCACGCTCCGCTCGAGGTTCCGGCTGATGCTCACGGCACCCGTGTCGTTAACAACGTTGTGGGCCTGTCCGCTGTGAACATGGCCACCACCGTTGGCGCCAAGTGCATCACCGTGCCGACGACCACCGGTCGTACCGCTCGTCTGATCTCGCACTTCCGTCCCAACATGCCGATCTGCGCATTCTCCCGCCACGAATGGGCCGTCCAGCAGATGATCATGTACTGGGGCGTCATCCCGCATCAGGCTGCCATCACGCAGGGCACCGTCAATGGCACGATCGTCAAGGCGATTGAGACCGCTAAGGAGCTCGGCTACGTCGAGACCGGCGATCTGACCGTCGCCACCGCCGGCGATCCCCGCATGAGCGTCCAGCTCGAGGACAAAGTCTCCTCGACCAACGTCGCTTACGTTGCTCAGGTGCGCTAAGTCGTACTTGCAAGCAGATTTGCATTGTAAAGGGCTCGGAAGGCAATGCCTTCCGAGCCCTTTTTCTGTGTCAATGCCGACACACGGCAAAACACGCACTCATTTCTTTACCAAAAGCGCGAAATCCACCCTTCGAGGCCCCAAAAATAAAGTCCCAAACGCTAAAAGTGTTCGCCCGGTGGCAAAACCACACCTTACCCGACGCTGCTAAATCGTTTTAGCAAGAGCCGAATCGACCGTGTTTTCGGAAGTGCGGGGAAAAATTGCTTACCCCCGAGCACAAGCCCTTTTATTTCAATAAAACCCCTGATAAAGTTGGCTTAAATACCGCTTGTGCCTGACCTATTTGTCTTTTTCCCCGCACTTCCGAAACGGATAGTTTTTCTAGCCCAATCACCGCTCAAACGATCGGATCGCTATGTCATTTCTTGCTTGCGGACCCACGGCTTTTCAGTACTATCGTATCCCACCCCAGATACTGGGACTCTATCCGGCAATCCTGCCGCCCGACCATGACCATCGCTTGGTGCATTACTCAAAACAACCAGTATTTAAAGACTTGCTCGGCACACCAGTTTGGAGATTCGTAGGCGAAAGAAAACAGCGCGCGAACGGAAAGCTATTTCACAGCCGTCTGCTAACCCAAGAGCCGCCTCCCGGGTCGTTTAGGCAGACTGAACATGGATTTGATGTCACGTCGCCCGAGTTTACGCTGCTCAGCCTTGCTACGCAGGTTTCACGCAACCAGTTACTCATGGCTTGCTACGAGATGTGCGGCTCCTTTGCAGTGTTTAGGCCCTGCGAGCGAACGCAACAACAACTTGATGAAGCTATTTCGCTTAAGTTCATTCCGCCTGACTGTGGTTGGAAACGCGTTGTCGACACCAACGGCAATGACACCAATTTGTGGAAGCGCCCACCGCTTCTTTCCGCAGCGGATATCTCCGCGTTCGCCAAGCAGGCCGCAGGCCTGCGCGGCGTTAAACAACTGCGCTGGGCGGCCGAGCACATGACGGGGCAGACCGCCTCACCTTTCGAAGTCCAAACATCCATACTCGTCTCACTCCCCCGCGACGAGGGCGGACTGGGTATCGGTATCACCAACAACGTGCGCATCCCACTCAGCGACGCCGCGCGCTCACTGTATGACAAAACCTGCTGCTACGCTGACATCCTCATAGAAAGCAGCACCGACAGCATGGGCGTTATCCTTGAATGCCAAGGCCGCTCCGCCCACGATGGCGAAGCCGCAAGCCTCTCCGATGCCGAGCGCACCACCGCCCTCACCAGCATGAGCTATGACGTTATCCAGATAACCTATGAGCAAATCAAAGACGCGAAGAGCTTTAACAACATCGCCGAGCTCATCCATAAAAAGGCGGGGCTCCCCTACACCCCAAAGACCGATCAGGAACGCGCCAGCGAAGATGCCTTGCGACGGGAGCTGTTGGTCAATTGGAATGAATTATTCACCGTTAAGCCAACCGGCTAGCAGATAGCGATCAGGGGGACTGCGGGGACGTCAGGAGCGGCGACGCGAGCCGCATATCCCGCCTCGGTCAGCTCGATGACCTCGGTAAACGTTGCGTCGAAGAACTCCTTGGTCAGTAGGCGATACGGTGGATGATCGGGCTCGCCGGGGTTTTCACGTACAATCTCGTGCATGACGCCGATGGTCTTGAGAACATACTCCTTATGGATGGGATACTGCCCAAAACGCGTCGCAGCGGTATACAGGCGATCGGTCGCGCGCGGGATGGAAACTATGCCCAGCGTCTTTCCAAACCAGTCAAAGTCGCCCTGCTTTTTAATGCGGAATTCCTCACACGGCTTACCACCATGCGCCTCGAGGTACTGGTTCACGCGGGTGTTCCACACGGTATCGGCCACCAGATGCGACCAGACGCCCAGCGTTAAATCGAGCAGCGACTGCGCCACATCTTCGGACGCAAGCGAGAACTCACAGGCGCCGGGACCGGCAACCGGCTCGGCATCCTTGTAGCGCTGGGGATAGTGCACGCGGTTCAATCGCTCGCGTTCCTCGATAATCGAGGTCGCCGCGGCCGGCGCACCGGTGGGCGAACCTTTAAGCAATGGTGCCACATAGGTATCCCAGAACTCATGCTCACGAGGCTTTGGAATAGGCTCAGGCTTGGCAAAGTGCGTAATGCGGTACGGGATGGGATCGGCGATGCCAGGGACCATATAGCCCACGAAGATATCCGGAACCACGCAGCCAAACAAAAAGGCATTGCGGTCGCGCACGCTATCGGCAAGCGCACTGGTGCGCTCCAGCAAACGCTCCGTCTGAGCGATATGAATGTTCCAGCTTGGCATAGCCACCCCCATAAAAACCTGGATAACTATACCATCACGGCAAAGCCGCGCGGGCGGCTACGCACGCTCTACGCAGCAACTAGTCCGTAGCACCGCTTTCGGTTCCATACGACGGCGAAGGCACCTCGACCACATGGTGATATCGATCGATATAGATGGCACGGGCACCCAGACGTCGCACCAAATCCTGGTGATGCGTACTCATCAAGACCGTCTTACCCGCCGCGACGTAGGCCAGCAAGAAGTTGACCACGATGTCGCATGAATCCTCATCGAGCCCATTGGTAGGCTCGTCGAGGACCAAGATATCCGGGTTCATCGACACCACCGCAGCGAGCACAACGCGCTTCTTTTGCCCGCCCGAGAGCTGATAGGGAGAGGCGTCGGCAAGGTCGGCAACCTGGAACAGCCCCATGGCATCGCGCACGCGGCGCTTGAGCTCGTCTGCCGGCAGCCCCATCTGCCCGGGGCCAAAAGCAACTTCCTCGCCCACCGTAGCGCAGAACAGCTGGGCGTCGGCATTCTGGAATACAAAGCCCACGCGCTGATGAAAACGCTGAGCGGCCGCGGAATCCTTTAGAAACGCCGCATCGATCACGTGCCCGTCAAACAGGTATGCCCCTGCATCCGCGAGTTCAAGGCCGTTAATAAGGCGCATAATCGTCGTCTTGCCGCAGCCGTTGGGACCGAGCAGGGCAACGAGCTCCCCACGATCGACCTGCAGCGACACGTCGTCGACAACCGTATGCCCCGCATAGGAAAACACCACATCGCGCAGCTCAATAAGCGGCGCGCCCTGGACGCCGCCGGCGCTGTTCGTATCCATCGCGCCATTCGTATCCCTTGCCAAAACGTCGCCCTTCCCTATTCATATCGACGGTCCGACCGCCCGCGCTACAGCACGGCGCACAACACTGCCAGCAGCGCCACGGCGGCCGTATAGACCGCATCGCGCCAGCCAAACCCACTCCGTGCGGGCGCCGGATACGCACCGGCAAAGCCGCGGCACAGCATGGCCTCGTCCATCGCGTGGCTGCATTCCATCGCCTTGATAAACGTCATGCCCATGATACCCGCCAGCGAGTCAGTGCGCGAAAAACCCGCAGGCGCGGAACCGACGCTGCGCAGCATGACCGATTCGCACAGATCGTGCGCCGTGCGGCCCAGCACCTCGATATGCTTGAGCGCCATATCAAACGTAAAGATGACCTCGTCGGGCAGGTACAGCATTTTGAGCGCCGCCGACATGCGGCTCCAGGTAAGCGTCCACGAAACACCCAACACCAGTGACACATTAATAAACGTCTTGAGCGCGATCTTGAGCATGGCACCCGTGGCAGACGCGCCCAGCAGCAGGGCAGGCAGTGCCAGAGCCACCGCAAGCCCCGTGGCGCCGAGCGCCGGTACAAAGGTCGCACGCAGCCCGCGTGCGGGGCGCACCGCGACCAGCACCAATGCGATTGCCGCCATCAACATCAGGTACAGCGGGCTTTGCGTCAGACACACGCACAGGACGCAAACGAACATCCCCACCAGGCGTACCGGGGCCGAAACGGAAGAAAGGGCGCGGTCGATTATCGACCCGCCCTTGCGTGCGCCACCGCCCAGGCGGACCCGCTCAAGCAGGCTCGCCAGGTGCAGGACGTTCTTTTGCATCACGCGATGACGAGCCCCTGCGGGCTCGTATCGCTCCTCGGCCGCAAGCCAGCTAGGCAGCTCGACCATCTGCATGCGCTCAGTTTTCCTTAATCGTCAACGAGATCAGACGGAATGCGATGATGAGCACCGCCACGCCAATCACACCGGAAAGGATATACATGGCAGCCTGGCCGGCAAAGCCAAGGCCCTGCTCCTCGGAATAGGCCTGCAGATAATCGCCCGTGGGCAGGGCATCGGCAAAGGTCGGGGTATCGAGGCCGACCGAAGCCTGCAGGCTGTTGTCGCCAGCCTCCTGAACGGCGGTCGCGGCGCCCTCGGCGTCCCACTCACCCCAAGCGTCACCCGTGGCCAGCAGGCCCAGCGGCGTGGCCACGACAAGCACGGCAACCAAGATGAGCGTGGGGACCAGCGAGGTCTTCTTGGCGGTTGCGCCCTCGGCGTTCAGCATACCGTCGGAAGCCTCGGGACCGACGATAACGCTTGGCGCCGTCTTCTTAATGAAACCGTAGATGGCGGCCGTCGCCACACCCTCGACCACGCCGGCAACCAGCATATGCGGGATCAACATGGCCGGAATAGCCACGGACAGCGGGAAGGGGCAGTAAAGCGGAGCACCCGAGGCGTTGGTGAAGAGCATCGGCTGAATGCCAAACTCGATCGCCGCACATAGGGCCGCCAGGCACAGGCCGACCCAACCGCTCACGATGGCAGAAACCGAGGTGCCCCAGCTCTTGTCGTGCAGACGGCTGTTGAGCGCACGGAACACGATAGCAGCGACAAACGGCAGCACAAAGGCCATGTTAAAGCAGTTGGCGCCAAAGGACAGAACGCCGCCGTCGCCAAACAGCAGCGCCTGCAGCGCGAGTGCAACCGAGACGGCAATGGCAGCAGCCTCGGGGCCCAGCAGCAGCGCGATGAGCGAGCCGCCAACAGCGTGACCAGTGGTGCCACCAGGCAGCGGCACGTTGAACATCATGAGCAAAAAGGAGAATGCGGCGCAAATGCCCAGGAACGCCATGTGCTCGCGATCGAGCGTGGCGCGCACCTTCTTGATGCAGTGGACCCAAACAGGCACCATCGCCACCGCCATGACGGCATCGGTTTGCGGGGATAGATAGTTATCTGGAATGTGCATGTACGCCTCCCGGTTGTCGGCGCACGGAATTACGCCGCCTCCTGAAATACCTTGCCAGTGTTACGTATTGTCAGATTCGTAACACGCCGCGGGCTATCATAGCAAACCGGCGCGCCGCCAACAAAGCAGCGCGCCGGTTTGCAATACATATGTAACATATGAAGGCTTAGCGATGCCTTTTCCAAACACCGCGGTCAGCAGGACCCCGCAGCAACTGCCGAGGGGTCCTGCGCTCCCAGCGCAAACCCTAGCCGCGGACCTCGCCGTTTACGCCCTTGCACACCTTGGTGACGATCTTCTGGTGTGCCTTCTCGACCTCTTCGCTGGTGAGCGTGTGGTCGTCGGAGCGATACGTAAGCGCAAAGGCCATGGACTTCTTGCCCGCTCCGATGCGGATGGGATCGCGGTAGACGTCGAACAGGCGCACGCCCTCGAGCAGCTTGCCGCCGGCGCTGGTAATACGGCGCTCAAGATCCTCGCAGGTAACGGAATTATCGACCACGATAGCCAGGTCGTGCTCAACAGCCGGGTACTGCGAGAACTCGCGGTAGTTCTCCTGATTGCGGGCGCCCTTGATCAGCTTGTCCAAGTCGAGCTCAAAGGCAACGACGACCTCATCGATGCCCATCGCCTCGCGCGCCTCGGGGTGAATCTCGCCGACCCAGCCCAGCACGGTGCCGCCGGACAGAACCTCGGCCGCACGACCCGGCTGCAAGAAAGCGTAGCCCTCGCCCTCGACGGGACGGAAGCGCACCTTCTCGATGCGCAGCTGGGCGAGCAGCTCCTCGACAATGCCCTTGCCAAAGAAGAAGCGCAGCTTGCGGTACTTCATGTTCCAGGACTGCTCGCTCCACTGGCCCGAGAGCACACCCGCCACGGACTTGGTCTCCTTGGGCAGGCTGGCGTTCGCGCGGCCATGGAACAGGCTGCCGACCTCATACAGGTGCACGTTGGGCGTGCCGTGTGCCTCGTTATAGGCCACGGATTGCAGCAGGCCCGGCAGCAGCGAGCGGCGCATCTCGGTCTGCTCGGCTACCAGCGGGTTCATGAGCACCACGGGGCAACCGCGACCCTCGGTGGACATACCGATCTTCTCCAGGTCGCCCGGGGCGGCAAAGCCAAAAGTCGTGGTCTCGTTGAGGCCGCAGGCGCGCAGGATCTCGCCGACCTTGCGGGTGAGCTTCTGCTCGCGGGTCAGACCGCCAATATGGTTCTTGGCAGCCGGGATGGTCGCCGTCACGCGGCCCATGCCCCACAGGCGCAGGACCTCCTCGATCAGGTCGATCTCGCGCGGCAGGTCGGGACGGAAGCTCGGCGGGGTGACCATGAAGTCCTCGCCGTCGCGCTCGACGGTGCAACCCAGACGGGTGAGCGAACGCTCGATAAACTCGGGCTCGATGTCGGCACCGCAGATGGCGTGCACGCGGGCCAGGCGCAGCTTAATGCTGTCGATGGTCTTGGGCGCGGGGAACACGTCGACATAGCCGGGAGCGACCTCGCCGCCAGCGATCTCCTCGATGAGTGCGCACGTGACGTTGGCGACATCCACGCAGCCAGTCTCGTCAACCTGGCGCTCAAAGCGAATGGAGGCATCCGAGATCAGCGACAGGTCGCGGCTGGTGTGCGAGGTGCGACCGGCGTTGAAGCAGGCGCTCTCGACCATCACATCGACGGTGTCGTACTCGATCTCGGAATCCATGCCGCCCATAACGCCGGCCAGCGCCACGGGACGCTCGCCGTCGGTGATAAGGCCCATGCCGGCGTCGAGCACGCGCTCCTCGCCGTCGAGCGTCGTGAACTTCTCGTCCTGCTGGGCGGCGCGAACCACCACGCGACGCCTGCCCTCGCGCTCGGCAAAGGTGTCCAGATCAAAGGCGTGCAGCGGCTGACCGGTGAGCATCATCACATAGTTGGTGATGTCGACGATGTTGTTGTGCGGGCGCACGCCCAGGGCGTTGAGGCGCTTGACCATCCAGTCGGGCGACGGACCGACCTTCACATTGCGCACGATGCGGGCGACATAGCGGTCGCACAGGCCCTCGTCGGCGATCTCGACGGAAAGCTCGTCGTCGGTCGCACGGCCGGCCTCGGCCTTGATGGCGGGCAGCTCAACGTGGAAATCGCGATCGAAGATGGCGCCGGTCTCGCGGGCCATGCCGATCATGGACAGGCAGTCGGGACGATTGGGCGTGATCTCACAGTCGAGCACGGTGTCGCTCGAGCCCACGTACTCGGCAAACGGCATGCCGCAGGGCGTGTCCTCGGGCAGGATCATGATGCCGGAGTGGTCGCCGCCCAGGCCGAGCTCGCGCGCGGAGCAGTTCATGCCCATGGACACGACGCCGCGAAGCTTGCTCTTCTTAATCTTGACGTCGCCGGGCAAGACAGCGCCAATCATGGCCGTGACGATGTGGTCGCCGGCCTCGAAGTTCTGCGCGCCGCAGACGATCTGCAGCGGAGCGGGGTTGCCGTCGGTGTCGAGATTCTTGTCGCCCACATCGACCGAGCACACATACATGTGGTCGCTATCGGGGTGCGGGGTCTTGGTGAGCACCTTGGCAGTCACCACATGGTCAAAGGACTCGCCCACGGTGTCGATCGCCTCGACCTCGGTGCCGGTACGGATATATTCGTCCGAAAGGGTCTTGGGATCCTCCGGAATATCGATCATGGTCTTGAGCCAGTCGTAAGAAACGCGCATATAGCTCTCCTAGTTCTTAATCTCCGCATAGGGAGGAAATATCAAATGAAGACGTTCGCCTTAGGGTTGTCCAGGTGCCCCAGGTTGGCGTGAAAGAGGAGCGACGCGTACTAAAGGTACGCGAGCGACGGTTTGAACGCCAAGATGGGGTGCCTGGGCAAGCCTAAAACTGATTCAAGAAGCGCATATCGCCAGTCATCAGGGTTCTGAGGTCGGGCAGGTCGTAGCGCAGGGCCGCGACGCGCTCGGCGCCAATGCCAAAGGCGAAGCCGGTGTACTTCTCGGGGTCGATGCCGCAGTTGATGAGCACGTTGGGGTCGACCATGCCGCAGCCCAGGATCTCGATCCAGCCGCTGTGCTTGCAGAAATTGCAGCCCTTGCCGCCGCACACGTGGCAGCTCACGTCCACCTCGCAGGAAGGCTCGGTGAAGGGGAAGAAGTGCGGGCGGTAGCGCGTCTTGCGGTCCTCGCCAAACATGCACTTGACAAAGTAGTCGAGCGTGCCCTTCAGGTCGCCAAAGGTGATGCCCTCGTCGACGACCAGGCCCTCGATCTGGTTGAACTGCGGCAGGTGGCAGGCATCGGCCGTGTCGGGTCGGTAGACGGTGCCCGGGCAGATCATGTAGATGGGCGGCTTTTGCGACTCCATGGTGTGGATTTGCACGCCCGAGGTCTGGGTGCGCAGCAGCACGTCGGACTCGCCGTGGGCGTGAGCCTCGGGGTGCGCGACGCTGCCGGGGTTGTTGTCGACCACGTAGAACGTGTCGCGGGCCGAACGGCTCGGGTGATCCATGGGGGCGTTGAGCGCGGTGAAGTTGTAGTAGGAGGTGTCGACCATGGGGCCGGACTCGACGGTGTAGCCGATCCCGCAAAAAATGTCCTCGGCCTCCTCGATAATCTGTTTGATCAGATGCTGGTGACCGATCTGCGGACGGATGCCCGGTAGCGTGATGTCGACGGCCTCGTGTTCGAGTGCGTGCTTAAGGGCAGCGGCCTTCATCTCGATGGCGCGCTCGTCGAGCATACCCTCGATCAGCTGGCGCATCTCGTTGGCGCGCTTGCCCATGGCGGGACGATCCTCGGGGTCGAGCTTGCCCATCATGCGCATCAGCCCGGTAATGCGGCCCTTGCGGCCGAGCAGCGCGACGCGCGCGACCTCGAGCTTCTCGGCGTCGTCGGCGCCTGCGACGAGCTCCTTGGCCTCTTCCTCGAGTTTGACCAGATCATCAATCAGACTCATGTCTTCCCTTTCGTCTCTCGCGCATCCGCTTGCCGGGGCGGCTGGCACCGCCCGAGGCTTACGGATGTGCGGCCCGGTTCGGCAACAAAAAACCGTCCTCGGGCATGTGCATTGCCCAAGGACGGTTGGATTCCGCGGTACCACCTTGTTTGACCCGACGGATGTCTGGCCCGCCGCGCCCACTCTTTGCCCCTTGTCGCGAGGCTCACGGCTTCCCTACTGGGGACATCGCCGCCGCTGGCCGCGCGCCCGTTGAGGTCGCTGCTCGGGAGTGAACGCTTGGCCCTTGTCGCCGCAGGAAGGCTTGCAGCCCATGACCTTCCCTCTCTTGCCGGCGACGCGGCGGGCAAAACCCTCTCCGTCAACGCATTGGGCTACAGGATACCACATTGTGTGGGCGTATCGCCGCGTTCCGTTTTGTTCGTGCTGGGTACAAGGCAGGTAGCTGTGCAAACTGGCCGCGCGCCCACCCGAAGCGCTCGGCTCACGAGATCAAGGATATGGTATGGGAAAGAAACTCGATAAGAAGGCCAAGGCCGCCGTGGCAAAGGCCGCCAAGGGCGCCGCTAAAGTCGACAAGGCCGTCAAAAAGTTCCGCAAACTCGAGGGCAAGCTGTGGACTCGTGAGTACCTGCTCAAAATTGCCGAGTTTGACGGCGCGACGATTGCTCCCGCCAACGGTGCTGCCGCCCGTGCCGACGCCATGGGCACGCTTGCCGGCGAGCACCATAAGCTCCTGACCAGCAAAAAGTCAGTTGAGCTTGTACGCTCGCTGGCACGCGAGACCGTCGCCGGCGGCAAGATCGACGACCCGCAGCTGCTCGACGAGATCCGCGTGCTCGGCCGCGACCAGCGTGAGGCAAGCGTCATTCCCACCGAGGAGGCCGAGGCCTGGACCAGGCTCACCTGCGAGGCCGACGCCGTGTGGCACAAGGCCAAGACGGCCAATGACTGGGCGAGCTTTGAGCCCTATGTAGATAGAATCGTCGCCCAACTTAAGCATCAGGCCGAGCTCATGGACCCCAAGCGCGACCCATACGATGTTTGGCTCGACCAGTACGACCGTGGCCTTTCCGCCAAGAGCTTCGACGCGTTTTGCGACGAGGTCAAGGCCACGGTCGTACCGCTCGTGCATGCCATTGGCGAGCGCGGCCAGCAGCCCGCTGCCGACTTTTTGCACGCCCGCGTGCCTGAGGCCGCCCAGCGCGCCATGAGCTTTGACCTTATGAAGCTCGTCGGCCTGGACCTGGACGACACCACGCTCGCCTTTACCGAGCATCCGTTTAGCGAGGGCTTCTCGGTGGGCGACGCGCGCATCGCAACGCACATCTACGAGGACGACTGCATCTCCAACGTCTACAGCATCATCCACGAGGCAGGACACGCCGCCTACGAGCTAGGCGTCAATCCCGCCTATGCGCGCACGTGCCTGGAGGGCGGCACCTCCATGGGCATCCACGAGAGCCAGAGCCGCTTCTTTGAGAACACCGTGGGCCGCAGTCGCGCCTTTATGGGACCGCTGCTGCAGGTGCTGCGCCGTCACGCGCCCGAGGCCTACGGCGACGTGGACGAGGACACGCTCTACCGCGCCGTGAACATTGCGCAGCCGTCGCTGATCCGCACCGAGGCCGACGAGCTCACCTACCCGCTGCATATTATGGTGCGCTACCAGATTGAGCGCATGCTGTTTGCCGGCGAGGCCACGGCCAAGGACATCCCCGCGCTTTGGAATCGCTTTATGGACGAGTACCTGGGCATTCCCGTTCCCGACGACGCACGTGGCTGCCTGCAGGACACGCACTGGAGCGGCGGCTCGTTTGGTTACTTCCCCACGTACGCGCTGGGTAGCGCCTACGATGCCATGTTTGTGCCGGCCATGTGCCGCGACGGCGTCGACCTCAACGGTGCCTGTGCAAGCGGTGACCTGGCACCCGTCCGCACCTGGCTGGGCGAGCACATTTGGCAGTGGGGCCGCGCCAAGGACGCGCCGGAGCTCATCCAGGGCGCATGCGGCATGGCGTTCGACGCCCGCTACTACTGCAGCTACCTGCAGGACAAGTTCACCACGCTGTACGAGCTGTAAGGATTGACCAGCACGCCATCGCCAACGCCAACCATGTTGACGCCAATGTCTTGGCAACGTCAGCGAAAACGACCCTAAGCGAGCAAGGTGACGTGAAATGAAAGGGCGCTGACCTTCTGGTCGCGCCCTTGAAATTGAACGTCAGATTGCCGCTTAGGGGCGTTTGCAGCGTCGAGCAGTTACGCGGTTTGGTAAAACCGCGTAACTACAGAGCCTCGAGCGCGTTGGCGATGCGCTTCATGGCAGCATCGGCGGATGCTTGGTCGGGCGCTTCGGCCAAAACGCGAATCACCGACTCGGTTCCACTTTTGCGCACGAGCACGCGGCCCTCGCCTGCCAGCGCAGTCTCGGCCTCGGCGATGGCGTTCTGCACGCCCATGTTCTCGAGCGCGGCGTCCTTATCCGCTACGCGCACGGCAACCTGCGCCTGCGGCAGCAGCTTGCATGGAGCCGTGAGCTGCGAGAGCGTCTCGCGCTCGGCACGAATCACTTCCATCACGCGCAGCGAGGTCATAATGCCGTCGCCCGTGCGCTCGATATCGCCAAAGATCGTATGGCCCGTCTGCTCGCCGCCCAGGCTGTAGCCGCCCTCGCGCATCTTGGCATACACGTGACGGTCGCCCACGCCGCTGGTCACGGCGCTCAGTCCGGCAAGCTCCAGCGACTTGACCAGACCAAAGTTGCTGGCGATCGTCGGCACCACGGTACCGCCCGAAAGGCGACCGTGCTTGTTCAGATACACGCCGCACACGTACAGGATCTGGTCGCCGTCTACCACGCGACCGCGCTCATCCACGGCCAGGCAGCGGTCGGCATCGCCGTCATAGGCAAAACCCACGTCCAGGCCTTGCTCCACCACGTGGCGCTGCAGGCGCTCCATATGCGTGGAGCCGCAGTCGACGTTGATGTTAAAGCCATCGGGCGCGGCGTTGATCACGCGCACGTCGGCGCCCAGCGCGTCGAACACCGGCTTGGCCACCGAGGACGCCGAGCCGTTGGCGCAGTCGAGACCGATCTTGACGCCCTGTAGCGAAAAATTCGAACTCGCAATGAGCGAGGCAATGTAGCGGTTGCGGCCCTGCATGTAGTCCACCGTGGCGCCGATGTGGTTGCCCGTGGCCAGCGGCACCTCGCTCTTGCCATCGACGCAGTCCTCGATGAGCTCCAGTACGTCCTCGTCCATCTTAAAACCGTCGCTATTGACGAGCTTAATGCCGTTATCGCAAAACGGGTTGTGGCTCGCGCTGATCATGATGCCGCAATCGAAGCAGCCTTCCACGGTCTGATGCGCTACGCCCGGCGTGGGGATCACGTGCAGCATATAGGCGTCCGCACCGCTCGCGACCAGGCCACTCACCAGCGCCGCCTCGAACATATAACTCGAGCGACGCGTGTCCTTACCCACGATGACGCGCGCCTTGCGCTCGCGGTTGGCGCCGTAATACCAGCCCACAAAACGGCCAATCCTATAAGCGTGCTCTACCGTCAGCCCAACGTTAGCCTCACCGCGAAAGCCGTCGGTGCCAAAGTACTTCATGCGCTCTCCTTACAAAATAGGGGCGAACAGATTGCCTGTCCGCCCCAAAATGGTACTCGATTATCTGCGCTACCAGAAAAACCCTACGCCGATGCGCTGTCGCGAGCCACCTGGCATGTAGGAGTCTGACGCAGCGTAAGCGGCTTGTCCCCCGCCTCGGCTGACGTGGTCAGCGTATATGTGATCGTCGTCGTCTCGCCAGCATGCAGGTCAACGGTGCCCGAATAGAAGGGGATTCCATGCCACGCAGCGGCGCCAAGACCAAACTGGGTGCCCTCGACGGTCAGGTCAGTAATGTTGCCGCCCGTCGGGGCAAACAACGAGACATTCAGACGTTCGTCGTCGCGCGCGGCATCAGGCGCGCTCGCCGCGACGTAGTCGGGCAGCTTGCCGGCCTCCTCCTGCGTCATGATGTTCGTCAGGGTAACGGTGATGCGATACGAGCACGTGCCGTCACCGTTCTTGATGCCCTGGCCAATCTGCGTATCGGCATTCAGGTACCAGTCGAGCTTGGAGAAGCTCAGGTTGTTAAAGTAGACACCAGCAACGGGATCTTCACTCGGGTCATCCGGATCGGGCAGCGAGGCGTCGATGTTCATCTCCTTGATAGCGTTCTGCTCGTCATCGTTTTTCATCCACGCGATCAGGCGGCCCTCTTCGGCACCGCGCTCAACGGCGCTGACAAGCTTCGTAACATCGACATCGCCGATACCGCCAAGGATCTTGTCGAAGGCGGCGCTGGCAACAGCCGCAAAGATACCGTCCGACTCCTCGACCGGATAGTTCCAGTACACATCGTGCATGAGGACCTTTGCGGCGTTGGTGCCGTCGACAACCGTTCCGTCGGGCAGCGACACGTTACCGACCAGGCCCAGCAGATACTGCAGGAACACCGGGTCGATACCCACGACGCCGTCAACGTCCTGGCCATATTGAGATTTCCACAGGGCTGCGACACGCTGCGAGTTGCGGGGCCAATCAGGCGAATAGGTATTGCCCGAGTTGTACAGGTTACTGTGGTTGCCGAACAGCGCCTCATCCTCTTCGTCGACGCTCTCGACTGCCTCATCCTCGCTGAGTCCAATGCGGGGAACAAACTCGCCAATCGACATCTGGCCGTCGGTGACCGAAATCAGGCCCTGCGAACCGCCAAAGCCGCCGCAGGCACGAATCTCGACGTTGTTCATGGCGTACATAAGGTAGTTGCGCGTCTGGCCGTTGGCGCCGAGCATCTGGGGAAGGACGGGGGCGACCTTCTCCGCCGCGTCAACCGCGCCGTTGAGGGTGGCAAAGCCGTCCTTGGCCTTATCGACCAGCTCGGTCACCTGGGAAATATGAGTATCGCCAATGCCCTGGATCTTCTCGTTGGCGCTCTTGAACACCTTCGAGCTGCTGGAAAGCGAATCGGCGACCGCCTGCAGCGCGGACACGTTAATCATGCCGTCCTGAAACAGCTTGCCGGGCGTGGCCTGCGAAAGGTTATCGGCCATGGGAACCAGCGCATTGCTCGAGACATCGGACAGGGCGTCGATCATGGTGCGGGCCGCATTGATGTCGCTGCCATACACCGGGATAAACGAAGCCGCCGTCCACAGCGGGCTCGAGGTCTCCGCCTTCATGCTGTCGCAAAGCTCATCAATCTTCTTCGCGTCGTCAGGCAGCGTCGAAAAATCGCCCGACGTGACCTTGTCCTTAAGGCCACCGACGATCTCGACAGCCTCCTTCGCTTCGCTCTTTACGGTCTTTGCCGAGTTAAGCAGCATAAAGCCGCTTGCGCCAAGCGCAACGAGAAGCACCGCGACTACAGCGGCAATAATGGCGCCGGTGTGACGCTTTTTGCGTTCGCCCTTGCGATGGCGATGACGGACCAGACCGTCAGAGGTCGAACTCGACGAAGCGTCGCTACCGTAGTTCAAGCCAAAATCGTAATAATCTTCCTTGGAACCCGAGCCCGCAAACTGGGCACCGCTATCATCCAGGCGGGCGAACGTGCCAGTCTCGGAGGCACCGGTGTAAATCGTGCCAAGGTTACCCGTAAGCCCCGCGCCACCGGCAGAGGGAGTATTGTTGGCGGCCTTGCCGGCATTAACGTTGCCGGCGGCATTTGCGGCGTTGGCAGCACCTGCGTTGTTCGCAGGTACCGAAGGAGCCCCGCTCGGCTGCGACGCGGAGGTTGCACCGCCCGCAAAGACATTCCCTCTTGCACGGCCGGTCTTTTTTGCCTTTTGAGACTGCTCGTACAGAGCGGTAAACATCGCCGTCTCGCCCGGGGACACGCGCTTACCGGAACCGCCCTGTCCAGCGCCGCCCGGCGTGCCGGCCTTACCAGCCCCGTTCGGACGCGGCGGAACTGCAGGACGACCGCTATCGCTGCCCTTAAAGTGATTACCAGCCATAAAGAAATCCTCGCAATTGAGTCGCAATGAAAAAGTCCATAACGTTACTAGTTTATGGCATTTTGAGCATCGACAGCTAAACTCCAGACACGGACATCAATTGGCGAAAATGCGGCACAACACCTTTTCCGTCCTGGCGGCGGCGCCAGCTACACCGTCAAAAACACCATCGCGATAATCATGGCAAAGCCCGCCAGGTCGGTGGGCAAAAACACCGTTCCCAGCATAAGGGCGCTGGTGATGGTGGCCGAAACCGGCTCCATGGTTCCAAGGAGGCTCGCGCGCACCGAGCCAATCTCCTTAACGCCCTGCATGTAGAACATATAGGCGAAGAACGACCCCACCACAATAAATATCGCGAGCGCGCCGACACCCGAGGGGCCGAGCGCCGGCATATGCGCCCACGGCTGGGTAAAGATACTCATCACGATTCCCGCCGAAAGCATGGCCGAGCCCGTGACGACCGGGCTACCGTATTTGTTGAGGATTCCGGCAGGGATGATTGCTATGCAGGCACCGCCCACTGCGCACAAAAGGCCCGCGAGCAGGCCCATCGGCGAGATGCTGAGCGTACTGGGGTCGCCGCCCGTGGCGATCAAAAACGTTCCGCCCAATGCGAGCAAAATGCCAAGAGCCTCGCGCGTGCGCGGCAGTCGATGCGCGGTGACGCAGGCATACCCCATGACGACCACCAGCTGCAGGCACTGGAAGACGGTCGCGGTGCCCGCGTTGGTCAGGCGCACGGCTGACAGATAGCAAAGCTGGTTGAACAGCAGACCAAAGATCGTAAACAGAATAAGCTGCTTGCGATCGGCGGGGGTAGTCCACAGCTCGATCAAGCGGTCGCGGTCTTTTCTGAGCACAACGAACATAAAGAGCAGGCCAGCGATAACTTGGCGCACGCTCATCAGCCAAAACGTCTCGATATGGCACACGTCAAAGAGGTAGCTGGCGCTGGTGCCAGAAAAACCCCAAAACGTACCGCCGGCAAACGCGGCGAGCGTGCCCAGGGCCATCTTGCGCGTCTGGGCATCGTTGAGGCGGTCGCGCCATGCGCGGCGGGTGCTGCGGCTAAGCTCGTCAGTTCCCTCGGGCACGACAAAATCGGCCGCCGCCGTCATCGGCACCGAAGCCTTTTTACGTGCACGCTGCGCTGTGCGCTCCTGTTCCATTCCACTCCCCCGAAATCAATTGGCAACAAAGCGCTCAAACTGTAGCACGAATATTGATATGGAAATGCGGGCGATTCGGAACATCTACGAGCATCCAAATTGCAAGGACGAAAGGCGCGGATAAGCTATGCCGAGCGGTTGGAATCGTCTAGGCGCGGGGGCTGGCTTCCGCACTTCCCTCAGCACGCTCGCCGTCGACCTGCTCCTTGGCGCTGTCCTGGCTCTCCTGCTCGCGGCGGCGCTTTTCGCGAATCTGCTCCACAGCCGCGCGCAGGGCAGCCTCGTCTTCAGCGCGCGCCACCTCTTGCGTGGTCTTGACCATATGGCGAATTTCGAGCACCAGCAGCACGATCAGCGGCACCACGATGAGCGGAAAGAACAGCAGCGGATTGGTGAGCAGCGAGACCACCACGCCCAGTCCCGCCGAGACAAAGACCACGCGGCCCACCACGTCGGCGGCGGGCACGGGCGCGGCATCCTCGACCGGATTGGCATCGCCCTTGGTGCGGTAGATCGGGGCGCCGTCGGCGGCGGCCTCCACGGATACGATGCGGTGCGTGTTGAGCGAACCCTCCAGCGCGTCATCGGACGAATGGAAGGTGATGATGTCGCCCACCTGATAGGCCTGGCCGTCGCCGGTATCAACGACGATAAACGAGTGTACGGGAATCGCCGGCTCCATCGAGCCGGTCAGCGTACGCATAAAGCCGTAGCCCATGATGGTGGGAATCTCGCCGGCGGGCGTGAACACCGTGCGCAGCAGCACCACAAAGGCGACCAGGATCACCACGGTCGCCAGCACGTTGATCACGCGGAGCACATGCTTCATCACTTGTCGTCGTCCTTTGCGGAAGTCTCGGGGTCGGCAGCGACCTCGCCCTCGGTGGCATCCGCCGCAGAAGCGCCATCCTCGTCAGGCGCGGCGACCACGCCCTCGCCAGCCTCGCCGCGCAAGCGGGCCAGCAGATAGCGCGACAGGCTGTTGCCCTCGGCACGGCGCTCGGCACGAGCGCGATCACGCACGGCCTGCTCCAGCTCGTGCGTCAGCGCGTCCAGGCGCTGCTGCATCTCCGCGCGAGCAGCTTCGACCTCGCGCTCGCAAGCGGCACGGACGGCGGCGACTTCCTGCTCGATGCGCTCCCCTGCCGCAAGCTCGGCTGCGGCGATACGCTCGTCGGCGTCGGCATGAGCCTCCTCGGCGGCACGCGCGGCGGCATCGCGCTCGGCAGCGGCAGCGGCGACCTTCTCGCTGGCATCCACCGTAGCCTGCTCAACGGCAGAATCGGCGGCAGCACGGGCGGCGTCGATCGCAGCATCGGCGGCCTGCTGGGCGGCGGCAACCTTCTCCTCGGCCGCGGCAACGGTGTCGGCGAGCTTCTGCTCCGCCTCGGCCGCGGCGACGTCGGCAGCCTCCTGCGCGGCACGGGCATCGCGCTCGGCCGTCAGCTGCACTTCCTCAATCTGCAGCTGAGCGGCGTCCAGCTTGGCATGCAGCTCGGCAACCTCCTTGGCGCACACCTCGCGCACGCCGGCAAGCTCGGCCGCGGCGGCATCCTTGGCAGCTTGCAGCTCGGCGGCATCGGCTTCCGTCTTGGCAGCCAGGGCCGCAGTAGTGTCGCTCTTGACCTGCGCGACCTGCTCGGCGGCTGCCTGCTCGGCGGCGGCAACCTTGGCGTCCGCGTCTGCCCGGGCGGCAGCCACCTCGGCATCGGCCTCGGCGCGCATCTGCTCAAGCTGCGCCGCCGCGGTCTCACGCGCCTCGACAGCGTCGGCCTCGGCAGCCTTCTTGCCCGCCTCGACATCCTCCAGCGAACCTTGCAGCTCCTCAACATCAGCCTCGGCCATCTGCGCGCGTTGCGTCAGCGCCAGCTCGCGCGTCTTGGCCTCGTCCAGCTCGTCGGCCAGATCATCGCGCTCGTCGGTCAACGCGTGCGCCTGCACCTTCCAAGACTTGACCTGCCCCTGCAGCTCCTCGATCTGCTCGCGCGCCTCGGCCAGCGCCTGCTCGGCGTCGAGCTGGGCCTGCGTGACCTCCTCCACAAACACGCGGCGGACCTCGACATCGGGCAGGTCGGGGCTATCGACCTGCACCTCCTTGATCTCCTTAATAAACTTAGGCGCCACCGGCGCGTGTTGCACGCTCTCGAGCTCCTGCAGGTTGCGCTCGTCATCGGTCAGGCTCTTAAAGACGGTGTAGTTGTTGATGAGGTTGGTGTACATCTGCACCATGTACTCGTCATCGAACGCCAGCGCCTGCTGCTGCACGTCGATGTTGTAGCCCACCTTGTCGTAGCGCTCCATAAACTGCCACAGCTGGTAGCACTTGCGGTAGTTGGGGTCTTTCATGATGAGGTTGGTACGCTGAATGGGACTACGGACCGCGCTGCACCCGTTCATTATCTGGCAAAACGACGCGCCGCGCAGCGCCATGACCAGGCGGCGCACACGGTCGATGCGCATAAAGACGTCCATGTTGTCGGCGTCGTTCTCGGCAAAGCTCTGGCGGTTTTTGATCGTCATCTCGACGTTATACTCGATCTCTTCGTACGCGTCGTCGATCTTGCTGTGCATCTTAAAGCGGTTGCGGATCTCGTTGCCCGTCGACCAAAAGATCACGTCGGTACGCTTGTCCACAAACGTCAGCAGGCGCTGAATCAGGTGGTAGATAAAGCGATTCTCGTACAGGTCGTAGGTCTCGACGGTATTGACGTTGAGGATGCGCGTGGGATGGACGCCGCCATCGTCGCTCGGCGCCAAAAACTGCGTGTTCTGGCTCAGATGGCGAACACTGTCGGCGCTGATCTTTTTGGCGAGCGAGACCGGCACCACCTCTTCCTCGGTGGTGATAAAGCGGCGCGGCTTTTCGATAATGGTGTTGATGGCGTCGAGCGAGTCCTCGATCATGCTAATCCATTCCTCGTCCACCACCTTGACGAGCTCCTCGCGCTGCTGCTCGATCGTGGTGCCCGAGGCCTGCGCCATCTCAAACAGATAGCGGAAGTAGCGGCTGTCCTCCTGGATGGGCTCCATCTGCTCGGAGAAGCTGGTATAGAGGTCCTGAATGGTCTCGGACATGGGTTACTCCATAGATTGGATCGATCGGAAAGGGGCGGGGCGACATCACGCCGCCCCGCGCTTACAGCATTAGTAAAAGTTCTGGATCCGCTGCAGGTACATGACGGAATCGGGCAGGCCGCCCTCGCCAAAGGTCTTCTCGATGTACTCGATCAGGCCCTTCATCTCGTCGCGCACAAAGCTCACGTTCATGGACTCAAACTTCTTGAGCACCTTGCGGGCGATGATGTAGTCCATACCGCCCAGCTCGGTGCCGCCGCACGCCACGTACACGGGGATAAAGTCGTACATCTGCTTGATGATACGGTTACCAAAGGCCAGCTTAAAGCGGGTCTGCAGGTACTGGTCCAGCTTGTGCATCTTCTGGAGCAGCTCGTCGTCGATCACGTACTCGACCTTGGCCTTCTGGAACAAATACTGCAGGTGGTCGGCCGTCACGTGCACGCGCTCGTGCGGCTCGCACTCAAACGCGTCGGCGCGCTCGTTGAGCTCGATGGGGATCGCGCGGTCGTACACCTTGTCCGTGATGGTAAAGGTGGAGTCATCGTTGTTGGCCGTGCCAATAAACCACAGGCTGTCGGGGATGGTGAGCTTGCCGTCGTGCAGGCCCTTGGGGTCGGCGGCCCACTGGGTCGGGACCAGATCGAGCACCCACTCGTCGTGGCTGGGCATCTCGAGCACCGACAGGATCTCGGCAAAGTAGTACTCCACGCGGGCGAGGTTCATCTCGTCGAGCACGATCATGGACGGGTCCTGGCGAAGGCCCGCCTCGTACACGGCGCGGAGGAACTCGGTCTCGTTAAAGCGCTTGGAAAACTCGTTAAAGTAGCCCAGCACCTCGGTGCGGTCGCGAAAACTCGGCTGCACCGACACAATGGTCGCGGGGTTGTCCAGGTAGCGGCTAAAGCTGTAGGGCAGCGACGTCTTACCGGTACCCGAGATGCCCTCCAGGATCAGCAGCTTGGAGGCGGCCATGCCGGCCACAAAACGGCGGATGATCTCGGGCGTGTAGTAGAGCTTCATTTGGCTACAGGCGAATGCGCGGAAGCTGTCGACAAAATCCTCCAGCGAGATGGCATCGTCGTAGACCGGCGATTCCCAGTCGCGGTACTTAAGGTCCACGAGGGACAGCTTGGGGAAGCGGTTGGCCTGGGCGATCTCTTTTTCCTCGGCAAGGGTCTTGGCCTCGACGGTGGCCTTGGCCATGGCGGCCGCGGCATCCTTGACACCCGCGCCGTCGAGCGCGAGCGACGCGTTGCCCGACACCACGGCAGCCGTGGCGCCCTCGCCCGCGGGTACACCCGTAGCGGCGCCCACCACGTTGCCCACCGTGGGCAGGTGGTCGTCGGCAAGAGCCGAGGCACCCACGTACGGAATCTGCTTGGTGCCGCCCATGGCATTGACCTTAAGCGCCAGCAGCTTATTCTTCTCGTCCATGAGGTCGAGCACCTGCTTGTTCAGGCGGCCGATCTCGCGGTAGAGCGCCTTGTTGGACGTGTCGTCGCGATGCAGGCGGCGGTTGATACGGTAACGGTGGACCAGAATGGCCACGATCAGCACGGGAACCGCGATGAGCATGGCAAACAGAATGACCGCGCCGATCTTGCCCACCAGGTCGAACGTGGTGAAGTAGGTCATAAAGATGTTGAAGTACTCAACCCAGCCAAACACCAGCAGGTTAAGGATAGAGCTCACGACGGCAACGACGTTGTAGACGACCTTTGCCAGCAGCTCCCAGGCAAATCCCAGAAACTCACTCACCGTCGGTACCCTCCTGCTTGGTCGCGTTCATCGCCGCCTCGGCCTCGGCCTTCAGACGACGGGCTTCCTCGAGCTTGGCTTCGGCCTGGGCGAGCTGCTCGGCGGCGTTATCGGCGGTGACGGTGGCGTCACCTTTGCCCTCGGCATCCACGATGGCAGCCGCGGCGGCCAGGCGGTCCTCCTCGGCCATAGCGCGCTTGAGGTTCATACCCACCACGATGAGGTGATACACCTGGTAGATAAAGAACAGCAGCATGGGCAGCACGATCACAATGAGGAAGCCCATGGAGCTGGACAGGAAGTTCATGACCTTGCCCATCTGCGGAAGCGCAAACAGGTACTTGCCCACGATGTCGCCATCGCTGATGATGTGCGTATCGGCCACGTCGTTGTTGTCGCCCTTGGTGGTAAAGCTGCGCATGCCGTTGACCTCGTCGATCGCGGCGATACGGTGCGTGTTGAGCGTGTACTCGTTGTCGATGATGGTGTGGAACGTCACGATGTCGCCCACCTCGAGCTTGGAGGTGTCACACTTTTGGATGATGATGAGGTCGCCCTTGTTAAACGTGGGCGCCATGGAGTCGGACTGTACGGCGAGCGGGGTAAAGCCGGCGATGTCGGACACGCTGCCGTCCTCGTGCGTGGCGAGCGTGGTAAACGCATACAGGGCCGCCACCAGGATGATGATCCACATGACGACACTCAGCGCGATGGATGCGACTTTTTTAACAGATTGCATGATGTCCCTTACTACCGTGTCTGACTAGGTCGTGTGCGGCCCGGTGGCCGCCGTGCGTATCTACTGTTCCTCGATGCCCTCAAAGCGCATCGAAACCGAATAGTTAGCTCCCTTTAGCATATTAGTGCAATTTGGGTCCGTCCCCTCGAGCCATATGCGAACGGTCACCGGCTTGTCCGTTTCTTTTATCAGGTCGAACATATCGCTGGCCGAGGTTGCCGTACCCGAATCGAGTCCAAAGACCGTGACAGAACCCGATGAGCCGCCACCCCCGTTGGGGTTGTAGACCCAGGTGTGGCCGTCGGCGGTAAAGCTCATGCGCATGGCGCTGGCCATGCCCTGCGTTTCGGAGCTAAACCGCGTGCCGGATGCGCCGTTGTCGCCATCCTGCCCGGTCAGGCGCACGCGCAGGTCCGTGCTGCTCATAAAGTGCAGCGTGAACTCCAGGTAGGCGCCGGTGGCGGGATCGACGGTGGAGCCGTCTTCGAAGGTAAAGGTCTGGTAGTCGCTCGTGGTGACGGGTTTGAGCTTGGATGCGTCGATGTCCACGCCCTTTTCGCTGGCGATGCGCGCCGAGATCTGGTCGAAGCCCAGGCTGTGGACGTATTCGTCGAAGGTGGCATGCTCGTCCAGGTCAAAGCGCAGCGAACCGTCAGCGTTGGCGTCGATCATGAGCATGCGGGTTTTGGCGCTATCGGCGATGGAGAACCAGGCAAAGGTTGCCATGGCTATCGCCACCAGGGCAAACAGGACCAGCACCACGGTGGTGGTAAGTTTGCGGCGCAGGTCGGTGTCGGCGGGCGCGGCGGCGTTGGGCTTGCCGATGACGGGCGTGCAGTTGGCGGCGGGTTGCTTACGCGTCATGGCTACTCACCGTCCAAGGTCGCAAAGAGCGCCAGGTGCAGGGTGCCTGGGTCTTGATACAGGTAGTCGGCGCTATCGGGGTCGGTGCCCTCGATGTAGTAATAGATGTCTAGGCGATAGGTCTGGCCCAGCGCCAACGTGGCGAGCGAGTTTTGCGGACGCTCGGCCGTCTCGCCGGCGTCCAGGGTAAAGGCGGCCGGGTCCTGCGTCACGTTGGTACCGCAAGCGAGCTGGCCGTTTTGCCAGCCCAGGAGCATGCCCTCGGTGTAGCCGGCAAGGCCAGCCGGGACGGTCATGGGATGCTCGCCGCGATGGCCGCTGTCGGAACTGTCGAGCTCAAAGATGTTGGTGGCGAGCACCTGGCTGCCGCTCGAGATCTTGATGCCCACGCGGGCCGCGCGCAGCAGCTCGGCGTCGGCACCCTGTGGAACCAGCGACTCGGCCAGATACAGGCTCACCTTGCCCTTAACCTTGTTGGCGCCCGTGCCCGTGATGGTGGGACGCAGGTCGATCCAGCCGTGATAAAACGCGGAGCCGTTGTCTTTTGCCTGCTCAAATACCGTGGCATCACCGTTGGAATTGTTCTGCGCGCAGGCAGCAAAGCCGTTGAGGTCGAAGGTCGAGACCGGATAGAGCGTCGCGGCCCCGCTCGCGGTGGAGGCCAGAGATGCATCGCCCTGCTGCGACCAGCTGCCACGGTCGGCATCACCCAGCTCCAGCACCAACTTGGACGTGTCGCTGTGCACGCTCACCGAGTCGGTGTTGACCTTCATGTTGCTGGTAAACCAGGCATAGGTCGCGGCGCCCAAGGTAGCGGCGAATGCCACCATGACGAGCGCGATGTAGGCATGCGCACGGCGGGCGTGACGGCGGGCGGCAGTGCCCTCGAGGACCTGGCGCTCGACGGACGCACTGGAGGGGGCCGCGGGGCCCTCGCTCTGGGTTTTGGCCTTGCGGTTATTTGCTGGCATGTGCTTCTGATCTTCCATGCCGCTCGCCCCCTTATGCCTTGGCCGCGGCAAAGGCAAGCTGCAGCACCACATCGCGGGCCTGAGCCTCATCGATGCATTGGGCGTCGCAACCTTCCATGTACACAACGTAGCGAACGCTTGCCACCTCGTTGGCGGCCAGCGTGCAGATGGGCGTGGCGTCCGCGCGCGCTGCGGGCGTGTCACCGGTGCCGTCCATGCTGTAGGCGCTTATGGCGTGCGCAGGGTCGGCAGCGTAGCTCCAGCCCGAGGCGCCGCCCGCTACGACCACGCCGTCTTGCGCCGTGGTGCGCCTGCTGGTGGCGCCCGCGGTATTGCCTAGGTCGTCGCAGGTAAAGATATGCGTTTGTGTGCCCGACTGGGTCGTGATGACCAAGCCTAGGCGCAGCGCGGCCAGCAGCTGTGGATCACTCGTCACGCTCATCTGGCCCTGATACAGGTACACGTTGAGCGCGCCATCACTGCCCTTGAGGTACAGCGTGCCCGAGAGCGCGTAGCCGTCCAGCTGCGCGGTGCAGTCGGCGTAGTCGGTCGTGATACCCGCGGCGTTTTGGAACGTACCGCGCCAAAAGCGAGAAAGGTCTGCCGTCGAGATGGGGTAGAGCGTCTTGTCGGCAGCGGCAAGTGCGGCCGTCGTGTCCCATGGTCCGTTGGCCGAAAGGCCAATCTGCAGGTCGGAGCCCTCGTCGCTTACCGTGCGCGCCACGGGTGTCACGTTGGTGTAACGCGAGTTGCTAAACCACGCGTAGGTGGCGGCACTCAGGGCGGCCACCAGCACGAGCATCCATGCGGCCGCGGCAACCATGCGACGGCGCGAGCTAAGGATGTCTCTGATGTTCGACGTACTCATCCCCGGCCCCCTTACGAACGCTTGCCGGCAAAGCGCAGCGCCAGCGATTGCAAGCTGGTGGCGGCCAGGTTGTTGGTGCAATCGGGGTCGCAGCCTTCCAGCCACACGTATACATCCACACGCACGGGCGTGCTACGGTTGGCGCCCTTGGCAGCGGCGGGCAGGCTGCAGATCTTGGTCGTGGCCTCCTTGAGACCAACCACGCCGGTGTTTTCGTTGTAGTCGCAGAAGTTTGCGCTGGTCAGCTGGTCAAAATGGATCGTGGAACCATCGGAGCGGGTACTGTCGAGTACCAGGTGGTTCTGCTCGTTTTCGCCGGCGTCCTTGCCGTCGAGTGTGTTGTAGCGCGCCTGGGGGTTGTGCTCGCCCGAGACCTCAAAGACGTATTGGCCTGTAACGGTGTCGCCCTGCCCCGGAGCATAGGCGACCAGCCCCACGCGCAGGGCGGTGGAGATGGGGTTTGCCGGATCCTGCTCGGTAAAGTCGATGCCCGACAGGTACACGTCGGTTGCGGCCGAGTTGGTGGCCAGGTACAGGGAGGTCTTGTAGTAGTCGGAATGCTTGGCCGCGCCAAACATGTTGGCGAACAGGGAGTCCTGCGTGGTTCCACCGGTAAAGCCCGTTACCTTTTGGAACCCGTTGAGCACGTTATCGGTCGAGACGGGATCGAGCAGGCCCGCAAAGCTCAGACCGGCGTTGGTCTTGTACTCGCCGTCGTACTCGTTGGAGATGAGGAAGGTCACGCCCGTGCCCGCGGCCATCTTGACGTCGGTGATATGGCGGTTGGCGTTGTAGATGTACCAGGCATACGTTACGGCTCCGGCAGCAGCAAGCGCCACCAGCAACGTGGCAAGCATGCGATTGAACTGTTTTTGCAGCGAGCGCGCGTCCGACATGCCCCTCTCCCATTTGCCGCGTTGTAAACTGCCTGGGCACGACTTGCCCATAATGGAACCATTTTACGCGAACGCGCAGTTCATCGGGGGTACAAACGTGACTTTCCGCGTACTGTTCGCGCTGCGGCGGACTCCGATGGGGCCACAATTCACCAGTTTTTTAAAATAGTTCTTGCCACTGGATGGGAGCTCCGTTATATTATTTCCTGCGCACTCGCGCACCCTTGATCGGGCGTTTAGCTCAGGGGGAGAGCGCTTCCCTGACACGGAAGAGGTCAGAAGTTCAAATCTTCTAACGCCCACCAAATGTTCGCAGCTCAGAGGCTTCGCCTCTGAGCTGTTTTGTTTTATACCGCCCAGCCAAAAGGACGCCGCGGCACCCAAAACCACCTCAACAGCCCCAATAACCATCCCAGACAAGACCGATGCCGCCCCCGCGCCTCTGGTAACCATTCCAACCGGGCCCCAAGCCGTCTCGATGCCGCCGCAGCAAACCCAACCAAGCCCACAGTTGCCCAAACAACCCCAGCGAGCGCCCCGATCGGGCCCGAATGGGCCTCGATGCCACATCCGGACAACCTTCCTATAGTCAGGTCTAATACTTTTCCGCGAAGTGAACGAGCTTATTTGGACCCCCAAAGCATGCACACTTTTTGAAGCCAAAACCGCAGGATTCCAATGTCAAAACCGCAGGAAATGAGCCGCCAAAAGTGTCGATGCTTCGGGGGTCCATTTTGACTCGTTCACTTCGCGGAAAAGTATTAGACCTGAAAATGAGGCCCCTAGCCCCACCCCCAGCAACCTCCCCTACCAATGTTGACGCGTCTCGATAACCGTTTGCCAAAGCTTAAACCGCTTTGTTTCGGCGTGCGCGAGGGCAAGATGTCGCTGCTCCTTGCTCATGGACTTGTTAAAGATGGGACGTTTGTTCCGATGTAACTTGCGCCGGACGCGTTCGCACAGGCGAACGAGCTTTTCGTAGTCGCTCGCCTGGTCAGTCGTCACCGTAAAGTACGCGACCCCATTGAGCATCTGCAGCTCGTTGCGGCGCTCGGCATCCTTGTGGATTTTCTCGCTTCCATCATGGATGGCGTCGCTGTCGTAATCTATCAGCGCGGTAAGTACCTCGGGCAGCAAGCCAGCCCTTACTTTATCCAGGCCCACCTCGGCTTTCGCCGTAAGCGTTATGTCGGGCGTGCGCTCCAACACGCGCAGTTTGCGGTTGCGCCCATCGTTGTAACCGTCGCGAATAAAGTACTTCTTGTTCAGCTCGGCCTTGCCCAGCGCAAGCCCGCCGTAATGCGCAGGCAGCGACATAAACATGCAAAGCCCCGACTCCCTTGGAGACCGTGAACCCTCTTCCACATACGAAAGCAACGCCTTCGCCTTGGCGGCGCCTCTCAGCTTTGACGCCCGGTCAAGGTACGCCGCAATGAGCTCCTTGGTCGTGAGCTTCCCATCGCGCATGCCCGCATCCCTACTGGTCACCCCACCGGGAGCAAGGTTGTCCAGCCGATAGCCCGATGTCATGGCATGGCCGGCGTAGATGGCCGCCGCCGCATCGCCATCATGGGCGGCCTGCAAAAACGCCAGCTCGGGAGAGCACACATACGCATCCAGGTCGCCCATCCAGTGGCCCAGCGAGATAAACGAACCTGCCGGGAGCTCGTTGGTACACAGATGCGTTTTAACATGCTTGCTCCGCCGACGGTCGGCGCGCGACGGCACCAGCAAATCCAGCGTTTCGATCCCCAGGTCATAGCGATCGATAACCTCCTGCGCTTCTTGATCCGAGAGCGCGCAGGCGCCTGCAATCGACACGACCTCTGGTTCCGAATCCCCAAAGCGCGGGTTCGGGATGTGCGCCAAGAGCGCCAGCGCAGCGTTATGTGAAACGATAAAGTACCCCATGGCGCGAAGATAGCACGCGCGTCGGCGGCGGCTCGAGACCCTGGCGAGTTTTCGGCAAACGACCAGCAGTTTTTTGCCGCGGCGCAACCAAAGTGTTCATTCGTCGACGTCTAAATCCAAATCCGTCAAGCTTTTGGTAAGGTTGCCACTCAACTGACCAAAAGCTGACCATTTGCTTGCCCATTTGCTTGACGGCGCGCCCTCGCTAAAATGCTCCACGACTTCTCGGGCGGTCGAAGTGCTCGTTTAGCGATCACGCACCCGCCGCTGGGGTATCCTTAGAGCACATGCACCGAAAGCCGCACAAAGGAGCCGCCATGCGCACCGAGCTCGATGTTCCCTTTTTGCACAAAGACGAGGCCAAAGCCCTGGGCGCCAAGTGGGACCGGGTCAAGAAGATCTGGTACGTGCCCGATGGCGTCAACCCCGAGCCCTTTGCCGCGTGGCTGCCCGGCGTGGATCGCTCCGACCCCAGCGCGCCCTACATCTACCTGGTGCTGGGCAAGCGCGAGTGTTGGAAGTGCCACGAGCAGACGACAGTCGCGGCCTTTGGCATTCCGTATCGGGTAGCCGAGGACTCGGGCAGCAAGGCTGCGCCCAGTGCCGCGCCCTCCATGGACGACACGGGCCACATCGCAATCGACACCGCCCGCGCCAACGCCATAGCCATCGTCCCCGCGCTGGGCTGCGTGCCGGCCGAAATCCGCGACTACCTGCGCGAGCGCTGCGGCTACAAGCCCGTAACGTCGCGCACCACCAAGACCGTATCGCTCGCCAGCACCTGCACCGCCTGCGGCGCGCTGCAAGGCAGCCATTACCTGTTCGAGGAACCCACGTCGCCGTTTGCGCTCACGGCCATCAACAAGCTGCCCGCGCTGGAGTTCGTGCGCGTGGAAGTCGCCGGCGTCTACGGCATCCCCGACAGTCAGGACAACTTTGACCAGGCGCTCTTCACCTGGGCACGCGACCACCACACCCAGTTTCACAAGACCCTGTGCGAGGGGATTTACCTGTAGGGCAAAACTCGAAAATCGAGTCCAGATATCCTCGGAAATCCAGTGCGAAAATCCTCGGAAATCGAGTATGATGATCCTCGAAAATCGAGTGTAAAATTCCTCGGAAATCGAGTATACGCAGGTAGTGAGGTTTATCAAATCATGATTTCTTATGGTTCGGAACAGCCCAAATCATACCGTCCTCGCCTTTTGGACGAACGGCTGCAAACCCTGCTCCAGATTTTTGGTGCGGTCGAGATTCGGGGCACAAAGTGGTGCGGTAAATCATGGACCGCGCTCGCATTCGGTGAGAGCGTCGTTCATCTCGACGACCCAAACGTAAAGTTGTTGGTCGAAGCCGATCCGTCGCTCGCTCTTCAGGGCAATAAGCCGCACGTCATCGATGAGTGGCAAGAGACCCCAGCAACATGGGACGCCACACGCCGCGCCGTAGATGCATCCGGCGGCGAGAAGGGCCTCTTTATCCTCACCGGGTCGTCGACGCCGGCAAAAGACTCTGTCACCCACAGCGGCGCCGGTCGCATAGCTCGTCTCGACATGAGCACCATGACGCTTTGGGAACGAGGGCTTTCAGCGGGATCCGTTTCGCTGAAAAACCTATTCGAAGGATCATTCGAAACTTCCGCCTATACAGGCTCGCTCCCCATGCTGGCCGACGCGATTTGTTGCGGGGGATGGCCGGCGCTTGTCGGGGCGAGCCCCCAGATGGCCGCAGAGGTCGTTGACCAGTATCTCGATGCCATGTACGAAGTCAGCGTTCCGCAAAAAGGAGGCGTGGGGTCTACGGCGCGACACATCGTGTCCTCGCTCGCCCGCAACGTTGCGACCTCTGCTACGCTCAACACCATTGCGGCAGACGCCTCGTTGGGCGACAGCGATGCCCAGCCGGCAACTTCAACCGTGGCGTTTTACCTCGACATGTTGGAGAGCATGTATGCGATCGTAAATCTGCCCGGTTGGGATGCGCCCGTCCGCGCAAAGTCCCGCCTGCGCACCAAACCAAAGCGCTATTTTGCCGACCCTTCCATTCCCGCAGCCGCGCTTGGCATGAACCCCGAAAGGCTCCTTGCGGATGGCCAGACTTTTGGCCTGCTCTTTGAGTCTCTGTGCATTCACGATCTGAGCGTCTACACCTCGTGCCTGCCCGGTTCGCATCCGGGCTCGCTCCACTACTATGGCGACTCCGACGGGCTTGAGGTTGATGCCATCATCGAGCTGAACGATGGCCGCTGGGCAGCGATAGAAATCAAGCTCGGCGAATCCAAGGTTAGCGACGGAATCCGCAACATCGAGCGTCTGCGCCGCAAGGTCGCTCTGAACCCTGCAGCGCGCAACCCCCAACCGGAGTTCTGCGCCGTCATCACCGCAACCTCGCCCTTCTGCCGCTACGATGCCGAGCACGACGTCTACGTGTTCCCCATTGGAGCGCTGCGAGCGTAGGGCGGTGCTTCTCGACTCATTTGATTATCTTGACTGACAATTTGATCATCGAGGCTACGGCTCTGACTCGTCATAGGTAATGGCACATCCGCAGGTTGGGCATTGCTGAGGATAGACCGGGAGGCGCAGGCCTGTTCGAGCCCGCAGCTCGGTAGCGTGCTTGTCGCGGATGTCGATGAAGCTGATGTCTAGGCATGTGAGGTCTGCGCCACAGCGAGGACAGGGCAGACAGATTTGGTTGCAGTTGGCCTCGACAAGCGGGAACAGGCCCCGATCCATTAACGCTCGCGGCAGGTTTCCGTACACGCCTCGCACGATATCGCTTCGCCATCCCATGGTCTCCCCTTTCCCGTTTTACCTGTTGAGGAAAGGATGGCAGGATCGCGCGACCATCGATGTGGCATGGCGCGATCCGATCAATCGACATGATTGGGTTGAAACGGGCGGCAGCCGACTAATACGGAGCAACGGCCTCCGCATGACGTCGCGATTCCGAGAAATCGAACTCGGCACGGTGAGCCTCGAGGAACCGAGCGTTAGGACGCAATCGATGTTCGTCCGGCTCGCGCAATACCGACCCTGCAAACGCCGCATAGTCCGTATGCTGCAGAAGGTACGACCCGCAAAGCTGATAGTCGCCGCGCACCAACTCAAACGAAATCAGATGAGCATCGAACAGCGAGTGCAGGTCGCGACGCAGCAGAATACCGTTGCTGACAACCTGCGACTTGGGACCCGAGTAGTTCTCGATATACGCAGCTTCGAGCGCTTCGTCGACATTGCAACCCGAGACGGCGCATCGACCGGTATAGGCCTCAAAGAGCTGATTGCGGAAACGCTGCTGGCCGATTCGCTCGCGACGTAGCGCGTAGCGAACCTTTTCATCGTCGCTCGCCGAGGCGCCGGAAAACTCCGCCGCGATCGGATCGTCCTTCATATAGCTCATATCGGGGTAAAAACGCGCATCGGGTCCACCTTTATGGACAAGGACCATGCAGTACAAACCAGCCGTTCTCCGGCTCGTAGCGCTCGACAAATGCGAGGCCAAGTACCTTGTATCCGGCGCTCGTCGCAAAGAACACGCCGACCGGAACGCCACATTCCATACAGTTGATCATCTTTTGGTTGTAATTCTGATTGCGTCCGCCTTCGGCCGTAGTACTTTGCGACGAATACTTGAACACCCATGTACCGTCCTCGAGATAGAGTGGCGGGACATCAGAATAGCCTTCGCCTGTAGAGCTATGCACCGAAAGCGCAAAGGTCCTTTCTACCGGATGCTTGATGCGACCACGGCCCGGCCAGTAGATACCCGAATCGCGCGAGACGGGAAAGGGCTTTGAATCGATCATCAAGCGGTTGGAATATTGAGGGCTATCAGCGTTGGTGTGATGGGGAAGTTTCTCCCAAATCTCTCCGCGCTGCTCCTCGCGCAGGAACCACTCCCAGGCCTGGACATATTCGGACGGCACAAAGCTGCAAGCACGGTTGAAACTCGGCCGAGCAATCAGCGGAACACTAGAAGCGATGCCGTCCATAAGGCACCTCCAGGAAGAACAGTTCCCCACATTATCGCCGACACAGTGAGAGCACCATACGAAAAAGGGCCACTTCCTTGGAAGTGGCCCTTCAAACAGGCTTAATTGATGAATTGGATCTGACGCAATATTACTTACCGTCAGGAACGATACCGACCAAGCTGACCGTTACGTCAAAGGTCGGAGCAGCGGTGTTCTTGTCCTGCTCGGACCAGTTTTGACAGTCGGAGTCGGTGCCTTCCATCCAGATGACAATCTTCATGTTCGTGCCGTTGTAGCCAACGTTCTTCGCGATGGCTCGCGGATTTGCTCCAGCAGGTTTGGAATAAGAGCCACCCGATCCAGTGGCGGCCCAATCGCCGCCGTTCTGGTCAATTAGGGTCGCGCCGGCAACATGCGCGTACGACGGCGCTTGGGTCGTCGTTCCTTCAGCTGCGACGCAGCTCCAACCGGTCGTTGAGGAGGCGTCGTTGCCATGCTCAGTAGTCGAAGGTTCAACGGGAGCATAAACGACTTTAAGTTCGTCATTGATAACAATGCCGACGCGCAGGCTGCCTTCGATCTTGTCAAACCACTCCTGAGTTGCATTGTCGGTAGGCTTGATGGTGACAGGATTCGTGCCGTCTAGATAAACATCCGCGATGCCCGTGTTCGTCACGGTGTAGAGGGTGTAGTCAGCGGCAACGTAGGCATAATAGGAATCGGTACCGCCCGCCAGCGCGTACTTGCCGCTAGCGTCCGTGTTGGCCTTCTGGTAGCTGGAGACATCGGTGCCCTGCCAGGACTTGGGAACAAACCAAGACTATGCATCGTTCGTCGATGAAGGGCTGATTTCGTGACCCGTGGAGCTGGCAGTGGTCTGCTTGTCCGAACCGTCATGGGTAACGTCATTACCCTTAGCGATCTGAAGAACCATACCGTTCGCCTGAGCGGAGATGGTACTCGTATTGGCGTGAACTCTATTGTTCGCAGCAAACCATGCGTAGGTAGTCGCAGAAAGCGCCACCGCCGAGACGACGACGGTCAACGCCGCCTCAACAAGCTGAACCTTAAGCTTCTTTACTGAATCGTGCATACCCGTCGCCTCCCTTCGTTAAGGAAAAGGGCAGGATCCCGGGCTGGGAACCTGCCCTTCGCAAGCCATAAATCGTAGCTGCGATTACTTGTTGTTCGCAGTTGCGGTGAAGAACACTGTCGCCTTTGCAGTGGCGGTCAGCTTGTTATCCTGCAGGTTCCTCGTGGTGACCTTGGCATCCTTGCCCTCGTAGTAGAGGTACACGTGAACCGCGGTGTCCAGCTTTGCGGTAACGTCGCCAAGAGATACGGTTGCGGCGTTGCTGGTATCAGAGGAAAGCTTGCACTCGTAATCTGCGCTATCGGCCTTCTGCCCGTAAACAACCCAAGCGGTGCCGTCAGCATTAGTGACGAGCACGCGAAGTGCCTTAGCAAGCTCGGAGTTCGACGTAGAGTCCTTCGCGACCGTGACCTTCTCGACCTGAAGGCCAGTAAGATTCTGGCCCTTAGAGCTGATGTTGTAGTCCTGCTGAAGAATGTAGTCACCTGCGAGCGCAGCGGCAGTGGAGCCAGCGTTTGCGGTCCCAGTCGGATCCTTGCACTTGACAAGGGAGCCGCTAAGGGTGCCATCATCAAGCGTAGTGCCAAAGCCAGTCATCCAAGTGCCCTTCTTTGTAGCATCTTGCTCACCGTATGTAGCAGGATAAAGAGGCTTGGTTTTGACCTCAGTTTTGACCGAGGTGGTATCGACCGCATTGGCGCCCGTCGTGCCATTTGCAATCGTCATGTATGCTGCGTTCGACTGAGCGGAGATCGTGCTCGTGGTGGCGTCGACCTTACTGTTCGTCACAAACCATGCGAACGTGGCGGAGCCGAGGGCTACGGCTGCCACGAGGACCATGGCGATGGCGGCGCCCATCTGCTTCTTCAATGCCTTGGTATCCATGCGGACCCCTTTCTTTCCCCATTCATCCCAGATGACCCTCGAGAAGCCCGGAAGGGGAGCCCGCGCTTTCGTGTTGGATGTTGCTTGCCCATCCTTTAGATATGGAATCGAGAATACCATAATTCTTACGATTTCCTTATGAGTTGTTGGCAACCTACATTCCGACGGATTCATAGGTCTACCTCGGGTTATATGTGGTGCAATGTGAACATCGTTTACCTTATTTGATCACTCTCCAGCGCAGCCATAAGTCCCTCTTAAGCCTTGCGACCGCAGCGCCACGCCAACGCATGCATACGCCCCCCGCCATGCTTCGCCCTAGTCCTTCCCCCTCGCTATACTGGTGTAGAATGTGTCATTTTTTGCCTGCTAAACGGGCTATTTGTTGGGAGGGCCCATGCCTGCCGTCAATCAACCCAAGGGAAGCGTTTCCGCCGGATCGATCAAACCGGTGACGCGCAAGGCGGTTCGCTGCCAGCGCGAAGTCGCCTGGCTGGTCACGCAAGCGGCCGGTAAGCTCGTCGCCACCACCGACGACGTCAACGCGCCCACGCCCAGCTTTGTGCTGGCGGCGGCATTGTCGTACACCCGCGAGCAGGAGCAGACTGCTCAGGACAACGGACGCGCGATTGACTACGATGCCGTCATGAGCCCCGGCCTTGCGAGCTTTTGTCACGCCGCGGGGCTGCCCACAGCACCCAACGCGCTTTCGGACGCGGGCTACATGTTCACGCTCTCGGGCGCGAACCTCATCCGCGACCTCTACGCCTACTGTAGTGACCTGGGCGAACGCATGGGAGACGCGGTGCAGGTCAAACCGGGTAACGCGATCAAGCTCGCTCTGCGGTTGTTCTTGCTGGACGGCGCCTCAGCCGCCACCGCCTCCGACGGCAAAACCTCGGCATAAGCCGTCACCAAAAGCGCCGGATCGGAAAAGTGATTCCGGCCCGGCGCTTGTTCGCCCTACTTGTCCCCATCGCCTGCAGGCGAGTTCTTTTGGTTGCGGCGGTTACTCCATGTCACGTTGTGCTCCTTGTAGTAATCGGGCGCCTCGTTACCGCTCGCGCTAATGGGGTCGTTGCCGGTCAGGGTGTCGGCAATATCCTCCACGAATTTAATGAACAGGCTCGTGTCATCGGTCTCGGACGAATCAAAGTCAAAACCGAACTCCACCGCGCCGCCAATAATCTTGTCCACGCACTCCGGGTCGTCGCCGTCCAGCCAAATGACCACGGTGTACTTGTCCACATCGCCCACGCGGAAGTTCGCATGGCTAATGGTCGTCACCACGTCTTTAGACGCAAACGGCTCGGTATTGGGCTCGGGGTTGCCGTCGGCCGCGGCAGCCGCATAGGTGGTGGGCTCGCCGTTGCGATACAGCCTCACGCGCGCGGCCTTCTCCACGCCCTTGCTGGCGCTGACCACCTTGAGCTTGGCGCTGTAGCCCAGATCGGTCTTGCCGGCGTTGCGGATATAGAAGGTGTACGCCACGTAGTTTTTGCCGTTGTGGCTGCCGTCGATGTCGTCCAGATTGTCGGGCAGGTCCTCGGCAGCGATATTGGTGCCGTTGTCCAAGGCGTCGGCGGCCAGGCGCGCGGTGGCGTTGTTAAAGTCGCCGTTGTCGGCAATGGCCACGCCGCGGCGGAACAGCTCCAGGCGGTTGAGGTTGATGGTGAAGTTGCCCATGTTTTCCTGCATAAACGACAGGGCGAACAGCACGCCAAAGACAAGCGCCAGCACCACGAGGGCCTTTTGCAGCTTGTCCATGCGCAGCAACGCCGCGCCGATGCGTTCCATGCGACGCTTGGGCATGTACATGGACACGACCGCGTCGGGGTCGATGTCGTCGAGGTCCTGGTCGGCCAGCGCCTGCTCCAGCTCCTCGATGCGCACCACGCCGCGCAGATCACGCTTGGGCTTGCGCTTGCGTTTGCCGAAGCGTTTGCGTGGGGCGGGGTCGGTGCTGTGGGTGTCCTCGGGCTGGCCCTCGGTCAAATCCTCAGCCATGCCCTCGGCATGATTCTCGGCTACACCCTCGGCCAAATCCTTGGCAGCTTGATCTTTGTCGTTGCGTTTGAACAGTGCCATGGCGATCAGAGCTTATATTTAGCGCGGATGTAGCCGACGTATTCTTTGACGAGCTCGCGCTCCATGTCGTCGGCGTAGCGGAACTGCAGGCCGCAAACGTTGCGGTACAGGCTGCCCTTGGGCGCGCGGCGCACCCAGCACACGATGCCCAGCTGCTCGGGCAGCTCGCGACGCTCGCCCTGCAGGCGGATCGTGGGCATTTGCACGGCCAGGGCCTCGCCCACGTCAGGATAATCGTTGAGGTAGATAGCCAAACCGCCGGCCGAGACGTCGATGGTCATGGCGTCCTCGGGCTCAGGGGTCGGCGCGTTGTCGCGCTGATAGGTCAGGCGCATGGCGACCTTAAAACGCTCGTCGCGGCGCTTGACCAAGGTGCGCTGCTCGGCGACTTTGCGCATTTTCCAGTAGGTGCGGATGCCCTTTTTCTCGACTGCCTCGGGATAGCCGGCGAGCACGAACGTCTCCTCGCCTACTTTGTACTGCAGCAGCAGCTTTTGGTTTTCGTCCATGAGCAGCAGCTTGCCGGCGAGCATGGGCGCGCTCATAAGGAAGTACGCCTCGTCCAGGTCCTCTTTGTACGTGGCGAGCATGTTGAAGTCGGTTTTTTGACCCATGGGCACGTCGAATGCCACCTGAAGCTTAGTCCCCGGCGTTATCTGTTGCTCTGCCATGTATTCTCCCCTAGTCGCGGGCGCCGATATCATCGTCGTGCGCGATGCGCATTGGGCTATTGTACCTGCTTTGCTGCAGGTTTCGACGTGCAGTGCGTGAAATGGCGCGGATGCGGTGGGCGGGTGAACGTGCGCTGGAGCGGGCGCAGCGGGCACCACATGAGCCCGGATTATTGGACGGTCGGATAATCCACGCTCGTGCAGTAGCCACAGTCGCCGCCATCGACACTCGCTAGCGCATCTGCCCTGCACGCTCCGTTAGTCGATACTTGCGATTGCGGCTCGTCGCCGCTGCCGTAGGCTCAATCTCACCCTGAGCAATAAGCGCATTAACGCGCGTCCTAACTTGAGAGACGGTAAGCCCCGTGCGCTCTGCCAGCTCGCGCGTTCCCAACTCGTCATAGCGCTTGAGGGCCGCCATGATCAGGTCCCCACCATGATCGACCTGCTCAACCTTGGAGCGATAGAGGACAACCTTAAACCGGTCAAAACCAGGGCAAAACAGGGGCTCGGCCAGACCGTGCGCACGCATGGCATCGACCATCATCGGAATACCCGAACCGTTACCCTCGGCAGGCGAGCCCGCGCCATCGGGCAACGGGACAAGCGACATGAGCTTCACGAGCGTCGCGTTGCGGCACCGCGAGCTGCCATCAAACAAGTTCTCGCGAGTTTTTCCGCCATAAAGACCGCCGGGGTTCGTCACCTCGATACGGTCATCAAAGACGTCAACAGCGATCGACTGCCCACAGAACCGATCTCCGTATTCTCGGTGGATTACGGCGTTCGCGATTGCCTCGCGCAGGACCTCCTCGGGGATCTCCAGCGAGTCGATACGCGAGACGCCTTGAACGGTCGAGGTGCGACGCAGGTTTTTGGCGACAGCCGCGACAGCATCCGAAATCATCTCGCCCAGGGTGCCCTCGCAGACTGTGCGGTCCATAAACCTTAGCGGTCCCGCAGCGCCCTTTTGAGTTCCCGCATGGACAGCTACATCAATGAAGAGCTTGGGATAAAACTGCTGAGGGTAAATGCCCGCGGCAAGGAGGCCGGCCTTGGTAACATTGCCCTGGGGGTCGAGGAAATTCAGACGCTCCATCTTTGTCTTCCTGTCCGTCGCACCGTGCATCGCTCGAGGCGTCAACGAATAGGCGCGCTCTATCGTGCGGTCGACCAGCGACTCGTCGAGATCGCCCACACTCGTGCCGGGCACCGTATCGCGATCGCTAGGACTCGTCCGTTCGTATGACGACAGCGCCAAAACCTCCGTCGACGAAAGCGGCACGTCTTTGTCATCGATGCGCTTGTAGCTGCCGCCCTGGGCGCCCCGTTCTATTACATAGCAAGGCTTGCTCGACGGGTCGAGCTCCTCGATTGTGATGACGAGAACAACGGTACCCCGAAGCTCCACGCGCTCAATGGTGTATTTGGGCGGATTGGCCAGCTTTCCACGACCGCCGGCATCGCCCATGCCCGCCACGAATTGGTTGAGCACTTTCTCGGTCTCAAAGTTTGCAACTGGGACAAAACCCGCAAGCTCGCTCACTCCGAGTACGATGATGCCGCCGGCGGTGTTTGCGAAAGCGCTGACCGTTTCCCATACGTCGCGGGAAAGCGTCGTGGCGCTCTCCTTTACTTCGACGCTAAAGTCATCCGAACCCATGCGCTTTAAAGACTCGAGCAAACCGGCCAGCTCGTTTTCGTTCATCTGCACGTCCCTTCGCTCGGTCCTGCGGAGAATGCTGCAGACGGATTTCCCTCGTCTCTCAGTTATCTCTCGTAATTATCTCTCATCTTTCTGTTATCTCTCGTATTAGATATGAGTGAAAGATGAGAGATAAGATATCTCTACCTGCTTCATTAAATCATGTTTTTGCTGGTGGAACAATCGATATTGAGACAATACCATGGTTGCTTGTCTCTTTGCTGCTGGGCTATCTCTCGTAATTATCTCTCGTCTTTAAGCTATCTCTCGTGTTAGTGACGAATGAGAGATGAGAGATACGTGAGTGATGGACGAGCGTGAACTTTTGGACGATCGGAAAATCCCTCGAATCAGAACCACCCTTAAAAAGGGTGGTTTGCTCTTAGGGTATAACCCACGGGCCCCGGGCTCGCGTCTAAAGGCGCGGGCCCGGACTTCGTCCAGGCCTAGTGCATCTTGACCCGTGGCGCGCCGG
>ENA-OQLI01000184-OQLI01000184.1-human-gut-metagenome-genome-assembly--contig:-NODE-184-length-93931-cov-4.967038_pt1 | contig 93931 bp, 81 predicted proteins | sample MGYA00242805_ERZ504812 | MGnify/ENA primary metagenome ERZ504812 (study PRJEB26092, sample SAMD00036430) | human gut metagenome | host: Homo sapiens | study: EMG produced TPA metagenomics assembly of... | reverse complement strand
GGCCCTGATCCGAAAAAAGGAGGCAGCAGAGGAGGAGCAGAAATGATAAAGGTACTTTGTCTGGATTACGATAATACGGTTTTTGACCACAGGGCCGGGAAAATACCGGAAAGTGCGGAAAAGGCCCTGGAGGCCGTAAGAGGAAAGTGCAGAATTGTCCTGGCAAGCGGACGGTTCTTCAATGATGTGTGGAATGCTCCTATAAAAGAGCTGATTAAGCCTGACGGAATCATACATTCCAACGGTTCCATGGTGGAGGCGGAAGGGCTGGTGTTAAAGGAGACCTTCCTGGATCCGAAGCTGCAGAAGGAGGTTCTTGATTTTGCCTATACCCATGAGCTTTGTCTGGGTGGCCTGTATGAAGGGAAATGGTATACGACCAATCCGGAAAAACAGTTGTCCAGATGGAAGGGAAAGGAGCAGCTTTTCCGCAGGGAGCTTCATGATGCAGGAATGCTTTATGAAATTCCCATGCATGCGCTGTACCTGGATGATACCGTGGAAGCGGCCCGGCTGATAGCGGAAAATTTCCCCGGGCTGCGGACGCCGCTCATGAATGAAATTACGGGAGGGGCGGATGTTATCCCCTCTTATCTTTCCAAGGCGTATGGCCTCACTCTATTGCTGAAGCACTGGGGGCTGGGCTTTGCAGAAACAGCAGCGGTGGGCGACAGCATGAATGATCTGGAAATGATACAGGCGGCAGGTGTGGGGATTGCCATGGGAAATGGGGTCAGTGCGCTGAAGGAAGCCGCGGATTTCGTGACGGCAGATATCAGTGAAGACGGCCTGAAACGAGCGTTGGAATATCTGGAGCTTCTTTCATAAAGTGTATACATGCTTTGAGGAATCAGTGAAAATATAAGAAAGCCGTTATTTCGTTTTTGAGGTTCTCCAAACCGATATAAAATCGGGGCGGAGAACTTTTTCCTGTACGAAGTGACGGATTTTTTATATATTTTTTATACTTTTTTTCTAAAAAGTATATTGTAATTACAAGCTCTCAGGCCTATAATCTTTAACTATAACAATTATTAACATTGTTAAATGTTGTCCTTGCAAAACACATTTCGGTATGCGGCTGCCAAAGAAAAATGCCGGCGGGGAGATACCTTCCGGCGGAGAAGCTACAGCTTCTTCTGCAATCAGGTGCAGCCAACAGCCGCGAAAGGAGAGAAAGAATGACGACGGATGAGATGCGCAGTGCTTTGCTTCGTACGACTTTCCGGTACGGGAAGGTGAATATGGGAATCCGCCTGGGGAACATTACTCATGGAGAGTTCATTACACTGCAAATGGTTCATAGATATATGAAGAACCATCCTGACGAACACGGCATCGGGGTTTCCGAACTGGCGAGATGTTCCTACATGTCCCCTCCCGCCATGTCCCGGACATTGAAGTCTGTGGAAGAAAAAGGGCTGGCGGTACGGATGGTAGATAAAAAGAACAGAAGGAAAACCTACGTCTGTCTGACTGATGAAGGAGAGGATGCCAGACTGCAGGCCTGGAAGACGTGTACGGATTATATCGATTGGGTCCTGAAGGAAATGGGAGAAGAAAAGATGGAAACGTTCCTGGAACTATGGGGGGAATTAGTGGACCTTATGGAGAAAAACATACCTGTGTTTTATGGAGAAACATCTTAATTAATAACAGCATCTGAAAGGAGAAACTGAAAGAATGTGGAAATTGTTTAAACATTTGGGCGAGCATAAGGTGACTGTTCTGCTCATTATTCTGCTTCTGATTGGCCAGGCGTACTGCGATCTGGCACTGCCTTCCTATACTTCTGATATCGTGGATGTGGGAATTCAGCAGGGAGGCATAGAAAATGCGGTGCCGGATAAAATGAGGGAAGAAACCCTTGACAGCCTGGGCCTGTTTATGACAGCCGATGAGAAAAACGAAGTACTTCAGGCCTATGATCTGGTTGACGGTATATATGAACTGAATACCTCGGATAAAGAGACGATTGATCGTCTTAATAATGATTTCGGAATGCCCATGGTTATCCTGAGTTCTGTCCAGGAATCAGGGATGACGGATATGGACAGTCTGAAGGGGATGATAGCTGCCCAGGGAATGGACGATACCAAGCTTACCGCCATGAAGGATGAGGCTGTAGAGGAAATGGGGGATATGAGCGATTCCATCATTACCCAGAAGGCAATTCTTTTTATCCAGAAGGAATATGAAGCCATGGGTATGGATCTGAATCAGGTGCAGATGAACTACCTGCTTTCCACAGGGGCCAAAATGCTCGGCCTTACGCTGCTCATGATGGCGGCCGCCATACTTGCAGGACTTTTATCCTCAAGGACAGCTGCTAAAATCGGTATGGATCTGCGGGGAAAGGTATTTACCAAGGTGGTATCCTTTTCCAATAACGAACTGAATAAGTTCTCCATAGCTTCCCTCATTACACGAAGCACCAACGATATCCAGCAGGTGCAGATGGTAGAGGTTATGCTGCTTCGTATGGTACTGTATGCCCCTATCATTGGTATCGGAGGCATTGTCAAGGTTATGAGTACCAGAACCGGCCTGGGATGGATTATCGGAGTGGCGGTAGTGGCTATTTCCGCAGTGGTTCTTGTGCTGATGCGGATCGCCATGCCCAAATTCAAGAAAATGCAGTCTTTGGTTGACCGTCTGAATCTGGTATCCAGGGAAATCCTTACAGGTGTTTCCGTAATACGTGCCTTCAGCCGGGAAAAGTTTGAGGAAGACCGTTTTGAAACAGCCAATAAGGATCTGATGAAAACACAGCTGTTTACCAACCGGGTTATGACGTTCATGATGCCCATGATGATGATGATCATGAACTGCATCACCGTCATGATTATCTGGTTCGGCGGAAAAGGGATTGATGCCGGAAATCTGCAGGTAGGCGATATGATGGCATTCATTACCTACACCATGCAGATTGTCATGGCATTCCTCATGATCACAATGATTTCCGTTATGCTCCCCCGTGCAGGCGTGGCGGCGGAAAGGATCCAGGAGGTTCTCGATACGGAGCCTACCATACATGATGCGCCTTCTGTAAAGGATGCTCAGTTGTCCCAGGTAAAGGGAGAACTTTCCTTTGAGGATGTTTCCTTCCGTTATGACGGGGCCAAAGCGGATGCACTGGAAAAGATCAGCTTTACCGCGAAGCCGGGAGAAACGACGGCGATCATAGGAAGCACCGGCTGCGGAAAATCCACGCTGATGCATCTGATACCCCGTTTTTATGATGTGACAGAAGGAAAAATTACGATAGACGGTGTTGATATCCGTGAAATGTCCCAGCATAAGCTGAGAAGCATCCTGGGCTTTGTGCCTCAGAAAGCGAACCTGTTCTCAGGTGACATCGAATCCAACATCAAATACGGCGGTTCCTATATTACAGATGAAATGATGGAGCAGGCGGCGGATATTGCCCAGGCAGCTGAATTTATCGACAGTAAGCCGGAAGGCTATGAAAGCCCTATCGCCCAGGGCGGCAGCAATGTATCCGGCGGACAGAAGCAGCGTCTGTCCATTGCCAGGGCCATTGCAAAGAATCCGAAGATTTTCCTGTTTGATGACAGCTTTTCCGCCCTTGATTACAAGACGGATATGGTACTGCGGAAAGCCCTTCATGACAAAATTGCCGATGCCACAATCATTATCGTGGCACAGCGTATCAGCACAATCCTTCACGCCAACCAGATCATTGTACTGGATGAAGGAAAGATAGCCGGTATCGGAACCCATGAAGAACTGCTGGCATCCTGTGAAGCATACCAGGAAATTGCCCGTTCCCAGCTGTCTGAGGCAGAGCTGAAAGGAGGAAGCGCATCATGAGTGAGAATCAGAGAAGACCGGTAAGGATGCATGGCCCCGGCGCCCGGATGGGCGGCGAAAAGGCCAAGGATTTTAAAGGCACCATAAAAAAACTTGTGAAATATATGGGCAGCTATTGGCCCGCATTTGTCGCCGTATTATTTTTTGCGATCGGAAGTACCGTGTTTGGGATCATCGGACCCAAGATTTCCGGAAAGGCTACGACGGAGCTGTTTAACGGACTTGTAGCCAAGGTCTCCGGAACCGGCAGCATTAATTTTGAAAAAATAGGACAGATTTTGCTCCTTCTTCTGGGGCTGTATGTACTGAGCGCAGTCCTTTCCTTCATACAGGGACTGATTATGACCGGTATTTCCCAAAAACTGGCCTACCGTTTCCGTGAAGAAATCTGTTCCAAGATCAACCGGATGCCCATGAAGTATTTTGAAAGCAGGACCGTGGGCGAGGTGCTGTCCCGCATCACCAATGATGTGGATACGCTGGGACAGAGCCTTAACCAGAGCGTTACCCAGCTGATCACCTCCCTGACCACCATGGTGGGTGTACTGATCATGATGCTGAGTATCAGCCCTCTGATGACCCTGATAGCAATTGTCATTCTTCCGATATCAGCGGGACTGATAGGATTCGTAGTAAAAAAATCACAGAAATTCTTCGTTGCACAGCAAAAATATCTAGGCGAAATCAACGGCCAGGTGGAAGAGGTATACAGCGGACATAATATCGTAAAGGCCTATAATAAAGAAGAGGACGTGGAACAGACCTTCCATGACACCAACAATATCCTTTATCAGTCCGCATGGAAGTCCCAGTTCCTTTCAGGATTGATGCAGCCTATCATGACCTTTGTGGGAAACCTGGGTTATGTGTCCGTAGCTGTTGTGGGAAGTATGCTGGCTGTGCGTGGAACGATCACCGTAGGTGACATCCAGGCATTTATCCAGTATGTAAGGAACTTTACCCAGCCTATTACCCAGCTGGCGCAGGTTTCCAATATGCTGCAGTCAACTGCTGCCGCCGCAGAACGTGTTTTTGAATTCCTGGAAGAGGAAGAAGAGGTACAGAATGTGGAGAACCCTGTCCATCTGGAATTCCCTCAGGGCAGAGTTGACTTCCAGAACGTAGTATTCGGTTATAATCCTGATAAAATTATTATCCATAACTTTAACTGTTCCGTGAAGCCCGGCCAGACCGTAGCCATCGTAGGGCCTACCGGCGCAGGAAAAACCACAATGGTGAAGCTCCTGATGCGTTTTTACGATGTGAACAGCGGCGCTATCCTGGTGGACGGCTCCAATGTACGCGATTTCAACCGCAGCGAGCTGCGTGAGATTTTCGGCATGGTGCTTCAGGACACCTGGCTGTTTAAGGGGACCATTATGGAAAATATCCGGTATGGACGTCTGGACGCCACGGATGAAGAAGTCATCCAGGCGGCCAAAGCCGCACACGCCCATCACTTCATCCAGACCCTGCCGGGAGGCTATCAGATGGAGCTTAATGAAGACGCCAGCAACGTTTCCCAGGGGCAGAAACAGCTTCTTACCATCGCCCGTGCCATACTGGCGGATAATAAGATAATGATACTTGATGAAGCGACCAGCTCCGTAGATACCAGAACGGAGCAGCAGATCCAGAAGGCCATGAATCATCTGATGGAAGGAAGAACCAGCTTTGTTATTGCTCACAGACTTTCCACCATCCGCGATGCGGATTTGATTCTGGTTATGAAAGACGGCGATATCATCGAACAGGGCAAGCATGAAGAACTCCTTGCAAAGAACGGCTTCTATGCAGAGCTTTACAATTCGCAGTTCGTGGATGCAACGGCATAGAAAAGGAGAAATGAAAAATGGGAAATCTGAGAACAATTACTATAGAACGTCAATATGCCAGCGGCGGCCGCGAGATAGGCAAACGGCTGTCGGAGAAGCTGGGGATCCCCTTTTATGACGGGCAGCTTCTTATGCTGGCGGCGGAAAAATACGGCCTTAATCCGGAAGAAGTGAAAGCCAACGACGAGAAAGTCAACAGAAGCCTTCTTTACTCTGTGGCTGCTGCGGTGGAAAATTTCCGGGGAAATGACCGGGGGATGCTGCCTTACCGTATTTACCAGGCCCAGGCGGAGACCATCCGCCGCCTGAGCATGGAAGGCCCCTGCATTTTTATCGGCCGCTGCGCAGGAGAGATACTGAAGGAAAAACGAAGGAGCCTGAACGTATTCATATACGCCTCATCCATGGCGGAAAGAAGGGAACGTGCCAACCAAATCGACAATATTCCCATGACTGATGCAGATTCCTATATACACATGAAAGACAAACAGCGCAGAGACTACTATAAAATGTATGCGGAAAAAGAATGGGGAGATCCCCTGAATTACGACCTGTGCATGAACAGCTCCGCACTGGGATACGACAGGTGTGTTGAACTGATAGAAAGAGCTGTGCGGATTTAAGGGGAAATAGGATATACAAAATACAGGCTGGTTTTCATGGGAAAGCCAGCCTGTTTGGATCTTGATGTTTTCAGGGATTTATAACATATTTTGTTGCCTTGGCTTTTCCTGTTACATGGATCTTTCCCTGTGACAGCAAGGAATTAAGAATTTTTCTGGCCGGGAAACCGGAACATCCTAATAACAATTCTACGTCTCTGCGTGTGATTTCCTTTTTGGACTCCAATAAATCTAAAACCCTGCTTTCAATAAGTTACAGCCTGTAAAAGACATTTGCAAGGACCATGTTTCTTGACTGTGATATACCATGCATAATGTCCGGCAATGTAATCCCTTTTACCAATCCCCCGATAGACACGAATTCCATACCGCCCTCCTTATACTTCTTGAAATATTATATCGCAATTGAATCGCGATTCAATCGTGATTATTTTCTTATTTATTATGTTTAAAAAAATGTATATTTCAGAAAAAAAGGGAAAAACTTTAGCTACATCGTTCTACAAAGTAAAAATCAGGAAAATAATTAATATAAGGAAAGGATTTAAGTATGGAATCAGTAAAAATATGCTTTGACAATGCAGATGAAGTATGGAAATTCGTAAACACCATAAGAAAATTCGACGGCGAATACGATTTAGCCATGGGCAGCTACACAGTAGACGCCAAATCGATCCTTGGCGTATGCGCCCTGGGAACCGGAAAATCACTGGAACTAAAACTGATAAACCCCAAAGGAGAAGAAAACCAGCTCCTGACAGCCCTGCATGAATACATGGTAAAAAAATAACGGCAGACGGACATGATAACCATCTGCCGCTAACGGCTACATAAGTTCCCCCTTCATCCCCGCGGGCCCTCTGCACGCCCTCTTTCCCTTCGGCCCTTCCTGCGCCTTCCCTTCTCCGGCTGCTTTGGCCCGGGTGAGATACTGGCGGCAGGTTCATCGGATAAAAAGGTGATTATTTCTTACTGTTCTGCATTTCCTGTCTGTGGTCCGCTTTTAGCGGCGACTGTTTGACGACCAAAGGGAGGAGTTCAGCCGCGTTGACCACAGACAGGAAATGCAGAACAGTTAGAAATATCCCTTTTTTGAGGCTGAATCTGCCGCCAGTATCTCACCCGGGCCAAAGCAGCCGGAGAAGGGAAGGCGCAGGAAGGGCCGAAGGGAAAGAGGGCGTGCAGAGGGCCCGCGGGGGTGAAGGGGGAACGCCCCTCCATACATCAACTGTACATGAATGCATAGACAGATTTAAAGGGACAATGGTATAATGAAGTCCATTCCCTTTATATGGATTCGGAAATACAGTGAGGTAAAAGTGAATGCAGGAGCAATTTGTAAGAACAGCCCTTCTTCTGGGAGAGGAAGGAATCGATAAATTAAGCCGATCCAAAGTGGCGGTATTCGGAATCGGAGGCGTGGGAGGTTTTACTGTGGAGGCGCTGGCACGAAGCGGCGTGGGGTATTTCCTTCTGGTGGATAATGATAAGGTGGCGCTGTCTAACCTGAACCGGCAGATTATAGCGACCCTGGATACGGTGGGCAGGTATAAAACGCAGGTGATGAAGGAGCGTATTCTTTCGATCAATCCCCAGGCGGCGGTGGAAACACGGGAATGCTTTTTCCTGCCGGAAAACGCGGACGAATTTGATTTTTCTTCCTATAGTTATGTGGTGGATGCGGTGGATACGGTGACGGCAAAGCTGGAGCTGGTTGTGCGGGCAAAGGAAGCCGGTGTGCCGGTTATCAGCAGTATGGGAGCCGGCAATAAGCTGGATCCCACCCGTTTTGAGGTGACAGATATCTATCAGACAAGCGTGTGCCCTCTTGCCAGAGTTATGCGCAGAGAGCTGAAGGCCAGGGGAATTCAAGATCTGAAGGTGGTGTATTCCAGAGAAGAGGCACAGAAACCGGAGAAAAGCCTTATGACAGAAGAGGATTCCGCATCCCGCAGACGATCCATTCCCGGGAGCGTTTCCTTTGTCCCCAGCGTGGCCGGACTGATTGCGGCCGGGGAGGTCATTCGTGATCTCATAAAAAAGGTTTGAAAAATGTCGCCTACCGTTTATAATAAGTAGAAGGCGAATGGCTGTAAACGGATATTTCGGGAAGCACAAAAGAAGACGGAGAAAAAAGAATGGTATTCAGCTCGATGATATTTTTGTGGGCTTTTCTGCCCATAGTATTTATATTGGATAAAATTGCGGGAAAGAGCAGGAAGCTTCAGAATATCCTGCTGCTGGCTGCCAGTCTGCTGTTTTATGCATGGGGCGAACCCAGATATATGTGGCTGCTCCTGGTTTCCATACTGGCCAATTATGCGTTGGGGCTTTTTATGGACGGAATACAGGGCCAGGGGAGAAGGAAATTCATTCTTATCGCCGGAATCCTGGTAAACCTGGGAATCCTGGGCTATTATAAATATTTCAATTTCTTCATTAATACATTAAACAAGATATTCGGCAGGGAGTTATTGTCAATGAAGGACATTGCCCTGCCTTTAGGCGTGTCCTTTTTTACCTTCCAGGCCATGACCTATCTGATAGATCTGTATAAGAAAAAATATCCGGCACAGAAAAATGTCCTGAATATGGCGCTTTATTTTTCCTTTTTCCCGAAAATAACACAGGGCCCGATTGAAAAATACAGGGACTTTGAAAAACAGCTGACACAGCGGCAGCAGAGCCTGACGCTTATGGGCGAAGGAATCCGTCGTTTTGTATATGGACTGGCGAAAAAGGTCATTATTGCGGATACGCTGGGAGCCTGTGTGGATCGGATATATGGGCTGGATTTGGGAAACATAAATGGTGTGCTTGCCTGGGTTGCCATTATTTTTTATTCCCTGCAGCTGTATTATGATTTTTCAGGCTATTCCGACATGGCGGTGGGGCTGGGAAAAATGTTCGGCTTCCATCTGACGGAAAATTTCAATTATCCTTATATTGCCTCCACCATAACCGATTTCTGGCGCAGGTGGCATATTTCCCTGACCTCCTGGTTCCGTGAATATCTGTATTTCCCCCTGGGAGGAAACCGGAAGGGCAAGGTAAGGACCTATATTAATATATCCATTATTTTTATTGCCACCGGCCTGTGGCACGGCGCCAGCTGGGATTTTATCTGCTGGGGGATTTTCCATGGATTTTTTATGGTCCTGGAACGTCTGGGGCTTGGGAAAATACTGGAAAAAACAAAAGTGGTGAAGCATATTTATACCATCCTGGTGCTGTGTGTGGGCTGGACCTTCTTCCGGGTAGGGGATGTGGGGCTGACTCTTCAATATCTGAAGCGGATGTTCCTCCCCTGGATGTATACCGCATCTGGCTACGCCGTACAGGAGCTTGTGACCAACAGAGCCTTTTTTGTGGCTGCCTGCGGTATTCTGGGCTGCGGCCTGCTGCAGAAAGCGGCGGTTAAGATCATGCCCCGGACGGAAAAATTCAAAAACAGCACGGTGGAACTGATTTTCTGCATGCTGCTTCTTGTCTACAGCGTAATGCTTATGGTAAGCAGTACCTACAGCGCGTTTATTTACATGAATTTTTAACTATGTGCAGCTGTCGGGTACCATCACGGCTGCAAGCGTGATTTTTTCTTCAGATAGGGAACGAGATACGAAAGGAGCGGCACATGACGAAAAAGAAGGCGGCGGCGTGGATCATTGTATTTGCCCTGCTGGTTATAGGGCCGGGAATCATATATCATTTTGCAGAACCTTATATAAATACGGAAAATACGGAAAACAGGCAGCTGGCGGAGAAACCGGTTCTCTCCCGGGATAACCTGCAGACCTTTGCCTCCGAATATAACAGCTATTATAACGATCACCTGGCCTTCAGAAGCCAGATGATAGAAGCGAACAGCGTTCTGAGTATGAATGTTTTCCGGGATTCCTCATCCTCCAGCGTGGTGCTGGGAAAAAATAACTGGTTGTTTTTTACGGATGAGGGAAGTATTGAAGATTATAAGGGAACCAATTTGTATACCCGGGAACAGCTGGAGCTGATAAAGGATAATATTCTGAGCACCAAGGCCTATCTGGAAGCCAGAGGGATTGAATTTATCCTCATGATTCCTTCTAATAAAGAAGAAATCTATTCGGACAATCTTCCTGACTATATCAGGAAAAGAGGAGAACAGACCCGGGCGGAGCAGGTTATTTCTTATCTGCGCGAAGAGACGGGAATCCGTATTGTCTATCCGAAAGAAGAACTGATGGCCTACAAGGATCAATATGATCTGTACTGGCACTACGATACCCACTGGAACTATCTGGGAGCTTATATCGGAGCCAAAGCCCTTCTGCAGGAATTGGGCATTCAGGTCCCTCAGGTGGAAGAACTGACGATTACCCCCAATGACTTCTCAGGATATGATCTGGCGAATATGATGAATCTGAGAGACTATTATAAAAAGAACAAGCCGGCTGAGGTCAGCTATGATGTGACCGGATACCCCACCAACAATCTGGCGGTTATCCAGGCTATTGATGCCACAGAACTGATATATCAGTCGGACTCACCGGACAGAAGACGGCTTTTCCTTGTAAGGGATTCCTTTGCAGGCGGAATGGCCCCTGTGCTTGCCTCCAATTTCGCATATACTTATATGCCGCATTGGAACGGATGTTTTGAACAGTCGATGATCGATGAACAGCAGCCGGATATTTTTGTTTATGAGGTTGTGGAAAGAAGGCTGGATGCCCTGCTTTCCTTCCGCCTTTCTGAGTAAGCATTTTTTAACAGGTGGTTAATATATGGGGAAAAAGAAAAACAGCAATAACTTTGTCATGCAGGCAGGGATCCTTGCAGCCGCGGGAATTATCTGCCGGATTATAGGTATTTTATACAGAAGTCCGCTGGCCGCCGTTATCGGGGATGAAGGTAACGGATATTATTCTTCCGCCTACGAGATCTATACGATTATACTTCTTGTTTCTTCCTATAGTATTCCTTCTGCAATCTCCAAGGTCATCGCCCAGAGACTGGCGCTGAAGGAATACCGGAACGCCCAGAAAATATTCCGCTGCGCCATCGGCTATGTAGTGGTGGTAGGCGGCCTGGCCAGCCTTTTTACCTTCTTCGGCGCGGGCCTGCTGGTGGGAGGCAATTCCATTCCGGTGCTGCGCATTTTTGCCCCAACCATTTTCTTTTCCGGGCTTCTGGGAGTCCTGAGAGGATATTTCCAGGCACACGGAACCATGGTGCCCACCTCATTTTCCCAGATAGTGGAGCAGATACTCAATGCGGTAGTCAGTATCCTGGCGGCATTTCTTCTGATAAAGGCCGTATCAGATTCCGACACCACTACCCAGGCCGTATATGGCGCGTCGGGAAGTGCTATCGGCACCGGATCCGGCGTAATAATAGCCCTGCTTTTCATGCTGGGCGTGTTTTTGCTGAACAAGGAATATATCAACCGTAAGGTGAAGAGAGATAATTCTTCCCAGCTTTTATCCACCGGCGAGGTATACAAAATCATCATTACCATGGTGACGCCGGTCATACTGAGCACCTTTATCTATAACTTTAATACTTCTCTCAACCTTACTATATATACGAGGATTATGGAGCATGTAAAAGGCTTCACAGAAGCCGAGGCTTACACACAGTACGGCCTGTTCAGCGGCAAGGCCAAGCAGATATCCAATATCCCCATCGCCATTGCCTCCGCCATGTCCTCTGCCATGATCCCCGGAATTTCGGGCAGCTTCGCACAGGGAGACATCGCGGGAACCAACAGAAGAATCGGAACAGCAATCAAAACAACCATGTTTCTCTCCATTCCCTCCGCAGTAGGCCTGACGGTACTGGCCAAGCCGGTCACCCTGCTTTTATATCCCCAGAAGGCGTCGGTGGATACCGTATCCTACCTTCTTGCGGCCATGAGCATAAGCATTATTTTCTACGCTCTTTCCACAATCAGCAACGCGGTTCTGCAGGGAATCGGCAAAGTGAACCTGCCCGTAGTCAATGCGGCGGTAGCCCTGGTCATCCAGACCGTGGTACTGGTTCCTCTGCTGCTGACAACCGATTTAGGGCTTTATACCCTGGTTATTGCCACAGTGCTATACTCCTTCCTTATGTGCATTTTGAACGGCATCTCTGTAAAGAAGGAACTGAAATACAAGCAGGAAATCATTAAAACCTTCCTGCTCCCCGGATGGGCCGCCATTCTCATGGGCGCCGCCGCCTTTGGCGTTTACCATGGCCTGTACCTGCTCATCCACATGAATGTAGTATGCCTGGCCGCCGCAATCCTTGTTGCGGTCCCCATATACTTTGTCCTCACCATCAAAATGGGAGCCGTCGGAAGAAAAGATCTCCTGGCGCTGCCCAAGGGTACTTTGTTTGTCAGAGTCGCAGAAAAATGCCGTTTAATTCATTAAGAATTTCATAAATTACTGGACTTTCATTGATCTGCGCAGTACAATATCAAGGAATTTACGTACTTTATGTCGAAAAATGCAAAACCGAATAACCGCTAACAGGAAAATCACAGAAACCGGGCGAATGGGAAGAACCCTTCGCCGGGAATCGTTTTTTTAGGAGAAACACATGAAAAAAATCCAGATAGTAAAAGGGATGAAATACCGGGCAACCGCTTTTTTTGCCGTGTTACTGTTGGGAGCAGCGCTTCTTGCCGGCTGCGGGAAAAAACAGGAACAGCCTGCTGAAACAGAAACCCCCGGACAGTCTTCCTCCGTCAGCGCCAGCGAACAGGCGGAAGCCAATGAAACCGGATCGCTCACCCATGAGGAAGAGTCCCTGAAGGTACAGAATGACGGCCAGCACAGCTTCCTCACCGGAGAAAAAATGGATCCCGGCGAAGTAAACAGGCGTCCCCTTGCCGTAATGCTCAATAACATCATAGAAGGAACTCCCCAGACAGGCATTTCCCAGGCCTCCATCATATACGAAGCCCCCGTGGAGGGCCGTATTACCAGATTAATGGGTATTTTTGAAAATTACCAGGACATGGACCGAATCGGATATATAAGAAGCAGCCGTGACTACTTTGTCTACTGCGCCCTGGAATTCGATGCCATTTACGCCCACTTCGGACAGGCAACCCCCTATGTGGGAGAGCTGCTTAACAGTGATCGCGTGGACAACATCAGCGGCGCCGTTGCAGGCATAGACCATCCTGCCGCAAGCACCTTCCTGCGCACCTCTAAAAGAAAGGCCCCCCATAACGTTTACGTAGATATCAAAGGCCTTCAGAAGGACATTGATAAATTCGGCTACAGCCAGACCTACCATGATACCCATAAACCCAAATTTGCCTTTGCCCCGGACGGACAGAAGCCCAACAACAGCAGCGGACAAAAGGCCCTTCTCCTCTATCCCGGAGGAAAAGAGAAAGACCTGCCCAACGGCTTCAGCAAGGTACAGGCTTACTTTGAATACAACGAGAAAGACGGAAAATACTACCGCTTCCAATACGGCGGCCCCCACATTGACGAAAGCACCGGAGAACAGCTGTCCTACGACAACGTCATATTCCAATACTGCTACGGAGAAGTAAGGGATGCAAACGACTACCTCGCCTTCGGCTGCCACGGTGACAATAACATGAAAGTACAGGTCTTCACCCAGGGAAAAATGACCGAAGGCACCTGGTCCCGCTATGCAGACACCGATCCCGCATACTATGTGGATAAAAACGGTGATCCCATCCAGCTCAGCCAGGGCAAAACCTGGATATGCCTGATATGGGACGAATATGCCGATGATGTGGTTATAGAATAAATACCAGTAACTGTGAAGGTACTGAACAGCTACAAATACCAAAGAGACAGGAGCAACAGCATGAAACAGATTTGGAACAGTTTTCGTTTAGCTTTTTCCATGTATTCCATAATACCTGCCCGCCAGATTGACAAAACAAAAGAAAATACCAAATACATCCTTTGCTTTGTCCCCTGGGTCGGAGCTGTTATTGCTTTTTTAATTACCGAATGGAGGATAGTCCATCCCTACCTGCTCGACTATGAATTCCTCCGTTCCGTAGTCTGTGTAATGATCCCCCTCCTCCTCTCCAGCGGAGCCTTCATGGACGGATTTTTCCGAACGGTTGACGCCCTGTCCTCCCATCAGCCCAGAAAAGGCAAACTGGAAATCCTGCAGGACTCCCACAGCGGCTACTTTGCCATCATCACCTGCGTCAGCTACTTCCTTATTATAGTAGGACTCTGGAGTGAAATGCCCATAGACGGATGGCCAGTAGTAGCTCTCGGCTTCATCCTCTCCAGAACCCTCTACGGCCTCTCCATCATCTTCCTCCGCCATTCCCAGACCAGCAAATGCTCCCTCTACGTCCCGGAAGGCAAAGCCAAGACAGCAGTGGCCGCCATCCTCATCCTCTACACAGCCGCCTGCGCCTTCTTCATGCTCCGCATGAACCTAACCGTAGGCCTCGCCTGCCTCGCAGGCGCCGCCATCGCATTCCTCTACTACTGCTGGGTAGCCTACAAACACTTCGGCGGCATCACCGAAGACATAGCCAGCTTCTTCGTCCAGGTCTGCGAAATCCTAATCCCCCTCATGGCCCTCTTAGTCTACCGCATGCCCACAGACTTCACCAGCCTCTAAAGCATTGCACCAGCCTAAGCGCCACCAACATAAACAAATTCAATACTAATTAAAAATATCCCAATTTACATAAAAACTTAATTATTTAAAATTCAAAAGACTGGCCCCCGATACCCCATCGGCCCTCCAGTCTTTTTTTCCCTCCCCCCCAGCCAATCTACTCCAGCACGGAGGCGCTTTTCCTCCACGGCCCCGCGAATTATGTCCCCGGCGGGTGGGATTGGTGGAGCTGGGTGCATATGAGGAAATGGAGATATTACTTACTGCTCTGTGTGCCCCATATACTGTCCGCCCCTAGCGGCGCTGTCTGACGAACGCGACCGACTGAAAGTCGGCGCGTGAGGAGTTCAAGCCGCGCCGACAGCATATGGGGCACACAGAACAGTTAGTAATATCCCATTTCCTCAACTGCACCCAGCACCACCAATCCCACCCGCCGGGGACATAATTCGCCAGGGCCGTGGAGGAAAAGCGCCTCCGTGCGCCCTTCCGAGAGGCCACAAGGTTACTATTGTAACCCCCTCCCCCCTGTGATACAATAATCGGGATAAAAAACACATCAGCGCCGAAAGGCAGTTTGGAGGGAAATATGGTATCAGAGCAATACAAAGCTATGCTGAGCGGAAAATCAGTCATCCGTACCTTGTCTGAATTCGCCGCCAAGCGTGGAGAAGAAATCGGTTATGAGAACGTATTTGACTACAGTCTGGGAAACCCTTCCGTACCCGTACCGCAGGAATTTACAGACTGCATGATAGAAATGCTTCAGAATGACAATCCCATGGAACTGCATGGATACAGTCCGAGTCTGGGAATCCCTTCTGTAAGGGCCAAAATTGCACAGTCTCTGAATGAAAGATTCGGAATGAATTACGGACCGGAGCATATCTTCATGGCATCCGGGGCGGCGGGAGCTTTGGCTCATGCCTATCGGGCGGTCACACAGCCCGGGGATGAGATCCTCACCTTTGCGCCGTATTTCCCGGAATACAATCCTTATGTAAACCTTACCGGAGCTGTCCTGAAGATCGTCCCTGCGGATACAGACAGCTTCCAGATTAATTTTGAAGCATTTGAAGAGATGCTCAATGAAAAAGTGATGGCGGTGCTGATTAATTCGCCCAATAATCCTTCCGGCGTGGTTTATTCCGAAGAAACCATTGAGCATCTTGCCGGTATCCTCCGGGAAAAGGAAAAAGAGTACGGGCACGATATTTTTATCATATCGGATGAACCCTACCGGGAAATTGCATTTGCAGGAGTAAAGGTTCCTTATGTATCCGGTTATTATGACAACACCATTTCCTGTTATTCCTATTCCAAGTCCCTGTCCCTTCCGGGAGAAAGAATAGGCTATGTGGCAGTGAACCCTGCCTGCAGGGATGCGGAAACCATTGTAAATATGTGCGGCCAGATTTCCAGGGGGATCGGGCATAACTGCCCGCCTTCCATAATCCAGCTGGCGGTTTCCAGGGTCCTGGATAAGACGGCGGATCTGTCCGTATATGAAACCAACAGGAACCTGCTGTATGATTGCCTGACAGAGCTGGGCTTTACCTGTGTGAAACCCGGCGGAACCTTTTACATATTCCCCAAGGCGCTGGAGGAGGATGCCGGAATTTTCTGTCAGAAGGCTCTGAAATATGATTTGATTCTGGTACCCGGCGATACCTTCGGATGCCCCGGGTATTTCAGGATGGCTTATTGTATTGACACGGAAAAGGTGGAGCGCTCATTGCCGGCGCTGCGGAAATTTGTAAAAGAGGAGTATGGTAACAGAGGTTGACGAACGACAAGCGGAGGTGGACAGTATGTATCAGGCAGGATTAGTTTTAGAAGGCGGAGGAATGAAAGGAGTTTATACTTCCGGGGTATTGGATTTTTTTCTTGATAAGGATATAGAATTTTCCAATTGCTATGGAGTGTCGGCAGGAGCATGTAATCTGTGCAGCTATCTGTCACGCCAGAGAGGCCGGGCTTATGCGGTCAGTGTGGATTATCTGGATGATAAACATTACTGCAGTGCATATAATGTATTGACGACGGGGGATTTGTTCGGGGTAAAAATGTGCTATGACGATATTCCCAACCGGCTGAATCCCTATGATTATGAAGCCTTTAACGCTTACAAAGGAAAAGCCTATGCGGTAGTTACTAATATAGAAACAGGACAGCCCGAATATCTCAGGCTGAAGGAAATGAACAGGGATATCATAGCAGTGAGGGCCTCCGCATCCCTTCCGCTGGTCTCCCGAAATGTAAAGATCGGGGATAAGCTTTACCTGGACGGCGGCCTGTCCGACAGTGTCCCCATCATGCATTCCATTGTGGACGGCAACCGGAAAAATGTGGTGGTGCTTACCAAGGAAGTGGGATACCGAAGACAGCCTGCCTCCCATCTCGGCATAATGAAGCTGCGTTATGCCAGATATCCCAAAATCTATGAGCTGATGGCCAACAGGCATATTGCCTATAACAATATGCTGGATTACCTGGATGCCCAGGTGGCTAACGGCCAGGCTTTCGTAATACGCCCGAAGAAGGCAAGCGGCATCGGCAGGATTGAAAAAGATAAAGAAAAGCTTCGTATGCTATACGAAGAAGGCTATCAGGATGCCAGGGACTGCTATGATGACCTGATGCATTACCTGGAAAACGGAGCGTAAAGCTAATATGGAAATAATGGAGAATATTTATGATTGAAATTTTAAAGTCTGTTTTGTTCGGCATTGTGGAAGGAATCACGGAATGGCTGCCCATCAGCAGTACGGGGCATATGATTCTGCTCAATGAATTCGTGACACTGGATGTATCCCCTGAATTCTGGGAAATGTTCCTCGTTGTCATACAGCTGGGCGCCATCATGGCGGTGGTAGTACTGTTCTGGAATAAAATTTTCCCCTTTGACCTGGGAAGAAAACGGAAAAAGAGCATTATCAAAACAGATATTTTTGTGATGTGGTTTAAGATTCTCATAGCCTGTATACCGGCCATGATTTACGGAATTTTTCTGGATGACATAATAGAACCTTATTTGTATAATGCGACTACGGTGGCAATTATGCTGATTCTGTTCGGTGCTGCCTTTATCATCATTGAAAACTGGAATAAAGGGAAAACACCCAAGGTCAACAGCCTGGCGGCCCTTACCTGTAAGGATGCCCTGATTATCGGCCTGTTCCAGCTGATTGCGGCAATTTTTCCCGGAACCTCCCGTTCCGGCGCCACAATTGTAGGAGCGCTGCTGATAGGGGTCAGCAGAGTGATAGCCGCTGAATTCACTTTCTTTCTTGCCATTCCGGTCATGTTCGGGGCCAGCCTTCTGAAGCTGGTGAAGTTTGGCTTCCACTTTACCATGACGGAGGCCTCCCTGCTGATAGTCGGCATGGTGGTGGCTTTTGCCGTGTCCATGGGGGTTATTTCCTTCCTGATGGGCTATATTAAAAAGCATGATTTCAAGGTGTTCGGCTGGTACCGGATTGTGCTGGGAATTGTTGTCCTTGTTTATTTCTATCTGATTGCCGCATAAATATCAGGGCGGCGGAATGGAGACTACTTATGAAAAAAGATCGGTTCGGCATCAGTATTACTTTTTATGCAGTATTGGGATTTGTATTCGCTATTTTAGGGCAGACGCTTCTGGGAGGTCTTTTGCTGGGATTTTCCATAGTTGCGGTACAGGATGAATGGCTTACCAGACAGACCCTGCAGGCATTTTTCCTTTCTCTGATATCGGGATTTGTATCCGTTATCATCGGCGCTGTTTCCTGGAGCTACCGGATCCCCTTTCTGGGTACGGTATTGTCCGGAATTTTTGGAATCATAACAGCTCTTGTTACTCTGGTGATCCTGATTCTCGCGCTCATTGGCCTGCTCAATGTAATCAGGGGAGAGGATGCCAATGTACCTTTCTGCAGAGGCCTTGCGGATAAAGTATTCGGGCCGGAAAATAAATTCTGAAGCATGGATATAAAATATACAGAAATCCCGGAGAGGGCAAAGGCATTCGCTGCTTTTGCCCTCTCCGGGATCATGCTCATTCCGTAATCCAGGGAACAGGCTTGCCCTGCTCCACTATTCCGGGGCCGAAGGGTGTTGTTTCTCCTGTTTCCGGATTCGTCGGCTGATCAATCTGAAATAAAAAACCGTTCTTTCCGTATCTGCCAAGCCTGCTTTGGTCGTAGCGTTCGCTGTCCATGCAGATATTGACCGCTTTTAATGCAACCGCCGCTTCCCGGCTTCCCTCAAAAAGCTCATGCTCCCATAAAAATTCACATTCGATATTCAAAAAACACTCTTTGATCCGCGGCGCATTAACTTTTAAGGCAGCTTCCGCCGTTAAACCTGAGGCGGTGATTTCATCCGTTTCAAACTGGTTATTGCCAATCGTTTTAATACAGCGGTCATAAATATCGTTTGAAGGGAAATTTAACACGCACGCCTTTGTTTCTTTCAGAGACTGATACATATGCCCGTCTTTATTGACTTTTCCCAGGATACAGATAAAGTTGTCGGCCCCGCTTCCCGCAAAGGAAGACCAGGAATGCAGGCAGGCATTTTCCTTACCGTTCGATTTCCAGCCTGTGACCACGAATACCAGCGACGGCATGGCCGTTACAAAATCATACCATGACATATTCCCGAAGGCTGCCAGATATTGCTCCGTAAATATCTCCGGCCTTTCAGTAACAGCAATTTCTTTTTTCATAAAATATGCCCCCTTTTTATTTCCATACTAACATGACAAACATGTCAGCTATATGTCATGTCAGTCATATCTTTTAAAAAATGAAATCATACCGCATCCTTCTTATTAAGAAGTCTGTTGATTTCATCCGCCCGCATTTCCTGACGTTTCCTGAAATAAGAAAAGATGAAAATATCAACAAATGCAAAAACGACAGTATACATGATCAGCTGCCTTACGGTAAAGGAATGCCAGTAAAAGACGCGGCAGAAAACCAACGTGGCCAGATAAAGGATGAGGGATTCCGTGATGCAGTAATGGATCCATTTTTTGAAATCAATCCTGCAAATGGCGGCATCAATTAACTGGCAGAGGACAAGCCAGACGAAAATAAGCAGGATAGAAACAGCGTACATATCCGTTCCTCCGCTATGCAGAAGATTTAATGCGGAGTTGGCGACAGTTACAAGGGTAAAACAAATGCATATGGAGGGAATGCGGATTGAGATGATATCTTTCATAAATTTGCTCCTTTCAGCTTTTCTTTCAGCGGTTCAATATAGTTTCGGGTGATAATCAGTTTTTCTCCATTCTGCAGTACGGCTTCCAGACGATGGTTATACAGCGGGCGTACACTCTTAAGGAAGCTGGTATTGACGAGGCAGCTTTTGCTGATTCGGGTGAAGGAGGTGCAGGACAGCCGTTCTTCCAGGCTGGTCAGGGTATCCCGGCAGGTATAGACCTCCTTCTCCAGATACAAAAAGGTTTTGCCGTCCACAGAATCGATGAAAAAAATCTGATCCAGCGGCAGCTGATATTCCTTATCCTCCTGATAACCTGTCAGGGAAAAGGCATATTGGCGTATCTGGTTTATTAAACGTTCCAGCCGGGAATCCATGCATGCGCATCGTATGGTAATTTCCGTTTCGGGAATCTGTAAATCCTGATTGACAATCAGTTTCATGGGAACTCCTTTCCTGGATAAACAGGTGTCATTTATTTCTGCGGGCGGCGGGACAGAGCCGGGCGAACCTTTGGTCCGCGCCCGTCCGCCCTGACGGCTGCCGCGGGGATCAACAGTACAGGTACCTTCTGCGTTGATGATGTCATTATAATGGGCGGAAAAGAGAAACTCAATATGACGGGGTATAAAATACCCTGACAGCGGGTAAAATGCCCTCTATCGGTGAGGAGCGGCCTGAAATTAACATTTCTCATCATATTTTACATAGATTTTACATAACCTAAGCGTGTACTTTACATACACCTGATAAAATAAAGGTGGACAATGAGAAAGTATGGTTATTTTTTCTCAATTGTAAAACCAATGAAAAAATAAATACCGCCCCGAAGCGGAATGAGGGAGACGTCAGGATTTCGATTGAGTGGAAGACAGCGATATCCGTTGATGAGGGCAGAGGAGAGTTGGAATGTCTATTAATGATGTAGGAATGTTATTTTCATTCATCGGAGGTCTCGGCATGTTCCTTTATGGAATGAATATCATGGCCGACGGCCTTCAGAAATCTGCCGGTGGAAGAATGCAGAAGCTGATGAGCTTTCTGACAAAAAACAGGCTGATGGCTATTCTCGTAGGAGCGGGGATAACTGCCATTATACAGAGCTCTTCCGCCACAACAGTCATGGTAGTAGGCTTTGTTAATGCCGGAATGCTGGAACTGACCCAGGCCGTGGGCGTTATTATGGGGGCAAATATCGGTACCACCATAACCGCATGGATCGTATCCATGAGCGAGTGGGGCAGCGTTATGAAGCCCGAATTTTTTGCCCCTCTTTTGCTGGGTATCGGTGCATTTCTTGTCCTTTTTGCAAAAAGTGAGAAAAAGAAGAAAATCGGGGAAATCCTGGTTGGCTTCAGTATTCTGTTTATCGGCCTTTCTTTTATGTCTGACGCAATCAAACCCTATCGTGAAGCCCCTGTTTTTGCAAAGGCATTCGCGGTACTCGGTAAGAATCCCGTGTTGGCTATCCTGGCAGGAACCGTGGTTACTGCCATCATTCAAAGCTCTTCTGCTTCGGTAGGCATACTTCAGACACTGGCCCTCAATGGTGTGGTGAACTGGCAGTCAGCCGTATTTATTACGCTGGGCCAGAATATAGGAACCTGTGTAACCGCCCTTCTTTCCAGTGCGGGAGCAGGAAAAAATGCAAAAAGGGCCTCTTGTATCCACCTTCTCTTCAACGTAATAGGAGCGGTGGTCTTCTGAATTATCATGTTTATCCTGTTCAGCTTTAATAAGGCCTGGGGAGCGTCCACCATAAACAGTGTGGAAATCTCAATTTTCCATACCATATTCAATGTTCTCAATACACTTATGCTCATTCCCTTTGCGGATAAGCTGGTACGGCTTTCTACCTATATAATAAGAGATAACAAAGAGGACGAACAGCCGGAAATCAGTGCCGCGGGAGAAATGCGCAGACATTTGGATGAACGTATACTCGGAAATCCTGCTTTCGCCATGGACGCTGTTCTCGGTGAAGTCAACGTAATGGGGCAGTTTACCCTGGAAAATCTGAAAAAAGCCCTGGAGGGTATTGAAACAGGAAATAAAGATACGATACGTTCCGTATTTCAGAACGAAAAAACCATCAATGATATGGAAAAGATAATGACGGCCTTTCTGGTACAGGTGGACAATCTCTCACTTACCGAGGAGCAGCATCAGGTGATCAAGAACCTTTTCTATACGGTGAGCGACTTGGAAAGAGTGGGAGATCATGCGGAAAATATCGCCGAGCTGGCGGATAACATGCGCAAGGACGAGGTGACCTTCTCCAAGAAGGGCTTCAAGGATATGAAGCTGATTGCCGAGGAGACCATACTCGCCCTGGAAAGCGCCCTGAAAGCGAGAGAATTCTCCAGCGCAAGCGAAGCCATGCAGGAAGCGGATTATGAAAGAAACGTGGATAAGCTGGAGGATGAGCTTCGTGAAAAGCACATCCAGCGTTTGTCAAAGGGAAAATGCGTGCCCGAAAGCGGCGTGGTATTCCTTGACCTGATCAGCAACCTGGAAAGGATAGCCGACCATGCCACCAATATAGCCGGTTACGTGGTGAGCGAAGCCGGTAAGGGACTTCCTGCATTGGATGAAGAGTGATATACTGATAACGGAATCTTGGGTTTAACAGTAATGACTCCGCCCTCCCACATCCGGCCTGTGTTCCCCGTTTCCTGCCCGGCGTGCGCCAGTCCCTTCCGGGCGCGGGCAAAGAGGTCCTTAGAGGGCACACTTTCGTTCGGATAAACACGCAGCGGTACTAACGCTGCAAAAGACGCAGCGTAAGGACCGGCGTGTTTATGACGGCCCTCACAGGATCCTCTTTGCCCGCACCCGGAAGGGACTGAGGCACGCCGGGCAGGAAATGGGGAACACTGGCCGGATGTGGGAGGGCGGAGTCATTACGTTTAACAGCAGAGCAGAATGGAGAGAAAATCATGCAGAAAATATTTGTTATTGAAGACGATGAGAATATCCGGAATCTTGTGAAAATTGCGCTGGAGGGCTATGGCTATCAGGTCCTGGCTTTTGAAACGGCGGAGGAGGCTTTAGAGCTGGTGGGGAAAGAACAGCCGGATCTTGCCGTTTTCGATTTGATGCTTCCGGGTATGGACGGGCTCTCTGCTATCCGGCTTATCAGGAACAGGGATGATGAGATAAAAAATATCCCTATCATTGTGCTGACTGCCAAAGATAAGGAATACGATAAGGTGGTGGGCCTTGACGGGGGAGCCGATGATTATATAACGAAGCCCTTCGGAGTGCTGGAGCTTGCGGCGAGAATCCGTTCCCTTCTCCGGCGTTCGGCAGAGCAGCAGCCTGTACATGGGACCGGCAAGATAAAAATGGGCGGCCTGGCGGTGGATACGGCGGCAAGAGAAGTGGTTATGAATGGGGAGACGGTTTCCCTGACCTATAAAGAATATGAACTGCTTATGTATTTGATTGACAACCGTACAAGGGTGGTTGAGAGGGATGAGCTTCTCAATAAGCTCTGGGATTATTCGGCGGACATTGAAACAAGGACGCTGGATATTCATATCAGGACCCTGCGCCAGAAACTGGGTGAGGAAGGAAGCAAGTACATAAAGACTATCCGCAGTGTGGGATACCGTTTTGTGATCCCCCAGGAAAATGATAATAAGGAAAATTAAAGATGAAGCGTGCAATCTTACTCCGGTTCGTGGCGATACTCATGCTGGCCCTTGCGGTCAGCAGTGTTTTTTCCTATTACTTTATCGGAAAAAACATGCTGAAGAATAACAGGCAGTCCATGATCAATACTGCGCATGTGGTGGATTATGCTTTGGATTACGAGGGCGATCTGCAGGAACAGCTGCTCCGGCTGCATGAAGCGACTATGGATGAGCAGTCCCGGATTACCATCATAACTGAGGATGGTACGGTGGTGGCCGATAATGAAATCGAACAGCCGAAAAGTCTGGAAAACCATCTGGAACGGGAAGAAGTGAAGGAAGCATTGAAGACCGGTACCGGTTTTTCATCCCGCTATTCGGCGAGCCTGGGCAGAAGTATGCTGTATGTGGCCATTTGTTCCGGAAAAGGCCCCTATGTGATCCGTATGTCCGTACCTTATACCAATATGCTGGATTACATGATACTGATATTTCCGCTCCTGCTTCTCGGCACGGGGATCGCTTTTGTAATAAGCGTAATAATAGCCGTACGGTTTACCAACACCATCACCACCCCTCTGAATGAAATCTCCAGGGAAATGGTAAAGGTGCGGGGGGAAAATCCCAGTTTTACCTTCCGGCAGTATAAATACAAGGAATTGAACGTGATTTCACAGACGACTATGAAAATGGCGGCAGAAATCAGGGAGCATATGGATCGTCTGGAGAAGGAAAAAAGGATACGGCAGGAATTTTTCAGCAACGCGTCCCATGAACTGAAAACACCCATCACCTCTATTAAAGGCTATGCGGAACTGCTGGATCAGGGATTTGTGAAGGATGAAGCCACCAAAAAGGACTTTATTGCCCGGATACTGAAGGAAACGGACAATATGACCAACCTTATCAACGATATCCTCATGATATCCCGCCTGGAGGCCAAAGAGGCGGAGGTTACCTATTCCATGGTGCGCATCGCGCCTTTGCTTACGGAAATTTTTGAATCGGCGGAGCCCATTGCCGCGGAATATCAGGTGACACTGCATAAGGAATGTGAGCCTCTCACCATAGAGGCCAGCGCCAAACAGCTCCGGGAGCTGATCATGAACCTGGTAAGCAACGGCATTAAATACAACCACCCGGGAGGAAACGTATGGGTGGAGATTTCATCAGAAGGCCCTGATATGTGTATCCGGGTAAGGGATGACGGCTGCGGTATCAGCAAAGAGGAGCAGGAAAGGGTATTTGAACGGTTTTACCGGGTGGATAAGGGCCGGAGCAAAAAGATGGGCGGAACCGGTCTGGGATTATCCATTGTGAAGCATATCGTGGAGTTCTACGGAGGACATATTGAACTCACAAGCACCCCTGGAAAGGGGAGCTGCTTTACGGTAACAATTCCCTTTTCTGCCCAAAACAAGGCGAAAAGTTGACAACTGCCCGTCTTTGCGGTAAACTGGTTCCTGTATTCAGGTATATTACTGCTTTGTGTGTTGTGCTTGGACGAAGTACCTGGGTCTAAAGGAGGAGAAAATTATGGCAGAAATGAAGAAAACCGCAGCAAAGGAAACTGTAGAACCTGTTGAAAAAATTACTGCGAAAGCTGATGCACTGAAAATCGACACCAAAGAGCCTGAAAAGACACCGGCAGTAAAGACAGCTGTAAAAGAGCCCGCAGAAAAGAAGGCACCCGCAAAGAAGGCGCCTGTCAAAAAAGAAACCGTGAAAAAAGAGACGGTAAAGAAGGAAACAGTTAAGAAGGAACCCGTGAAGAAAGAAGCTGTTAAGAAGGCACCTGTCAAGAAGACGGCTGCAAAGCCTGCTGCAGAAAAAACCGCAGCTGAAAAGCCCGTTTCCGCTGCGAAGCCTGCAGCAAAGAAAGCGCCTGCAAAGACCGCAGCTGCAAAGGCAGAGGCAAAGGAAATCGTAACCGTACAGTTTGCCGGAAAATCTTATTCCACAGAGGATCTTGTGAAGATCGCAAAGGATGTGTGGAAATATGATCTGGGAAAGAACGAAGCGGATTTCAAGGATGTGGAGCTTTATGTGAAGCCCGAAGAAAGCAGTGTTTACTACGTGATCAACGGGGATGTAACAGGAAGCTTTGCTATTTAAAAAACAGCCGGGACTTTATTAGGAATACATAAAAATACAATTTCACGTCATTATGCGCCATATCCCCTGAAGGGCGGATTTCGAATCCGTTTTGCACCGTTCTTCAGCCTGCAGGGGATGTGGCGTTTCTTTTGCCGGGCACAGAGCCGCCGTGCAGAGCGTATCAGCCTCTGTTTTTCATTCGAATTCCTTAAGATTCTTCACACTTTTTTCATTAATTTATTTCAAAAAACGAGTTGACAACGTATAGGAGAAGTGATAATGTATGTTCAGAAGGTGTTAGCACTCCTGAAGGTTGAGTGCTAACAACCCGAAATGAGGTGAGGTAATGCAGCACGAACTGGATGAACGCAAAATGAAAATTCTGCAGGCAATCATCCGTAACTATCTGGAGACAGGAGAACCGGTAGGAAGCAGGACGATTTCCAAATATACGGATTTGAACTTAAGTTCAGCCACTATTCGCAATGAAATGGCAGATCTGGAAGAATTAGGATATATCCTCCAGCCCCACACCTCTGCAGGCCGGATTCCTTCCGACAAAGGTTACCGGCTGTATGTTGACAGCATGCTGGAAGAGAAGGATCGGGAAGTGGCCGATTTAAAGGAGCTTCTCGTGGAGAAGGAAGATAAGATGGAGCATCTTCTCCGGCAGGTTGCCAAGGTTCTTGCAGTGAACACCAACTATGCGGCAATGATATCATCGCCGCTTTATCATGGAAATAAGCTTAAGTTCATTCAGCTTTCCAAGGTGGATGAACACCAGGTACTGGCGGTTATAGTGGTGGAAGGCAATATGATTAAGAACACCATGCTTCATGTTGAAGAAGCGCCCGACCAGGAAACCATATTGAAGCTGAATATCCTGCTGAATACCCATTTGAACGGGAAGTCCCTGGACGAAATCAATCTGGGAATGATAGCCAATCTGAAACAGCAGGCGGGAATCCACAGCGATATGGTAGGAGAAATCATCGATGCGGTGGCGGAAGCCATACAGGCGGATGAGGACCTGGAGATTTATACGAGCGGCACGAACAACATCCTGAAATATCCGGAACTTGCGGATAAGGAGCTGGCCGGACAGCTTATTACCACTTTTGAAGAAAAACAGGCATTAAATCAGATCGTTCAGGAAACACTGGCAGATGAGAGCAGTACGGGAATCCAGGTATATATCGGAAATGAGACGCCGGTGAAAACAATGAAGGACTGCAGTATAGTGACGGCTACTTACGAGCTGGGCGAGGGAATGAAGGGGACGATAGGAATTATCGGGCCCAAGCGGATGGATTATGACAAGGTAGTGGGAATCCTGAAGAATCTTATGACTCAGCTGGATACGCTTTATAAGAAAAAATAGAAAGTGTCATATACACAGAATGGAGTGAAGCAGAAGATGGAAAATAAAGACAACCGGAACATGGAGGAAGAAATGGACACTGCTTCTGAGGCGAAAGCCGGAGAAGATGCAGCCTGTGAGGACTCCCGGGAAGCCGAAATGAATCCGGATAAGGAAACAGAAGCTGCGGACAGCGGCGGGGATTCCGGAGAAGGCTGTAAGGCCTGTGGTTTTGAAGAAGATAACAGTGAGAATTCAGCGGAATGCGATGCTTCGCAGGATGATGATTCGGCCGGAGAGAAGGAAGGCTTCTTCAAGAAAAAGAAAAAAGATAAAAAAGAAGAGGCGTTTAAAGCCAAAATTGACGAACTGGAAGACAGGGTAAAGCGTCAGATGGCTGAGTTTGAAAATTTCAGAAAACGTACGGATAAAGAAAAGTCAGCAATGTTCGAAACCGGAGCCAAAAGCGTGATTGAAAAGATTCTCCCGGTGGTTGACAACTTTGAAAGAGGTTTGGCAACCGTTCCTGAAGAAGAAAAAGGATCTGCTTTTGTGGAAGGCATGAACAAGGTATATAAGCAGCTGATGACCGAACTGGATAACATGGGAGTTGCGCCCATCGAAGCCGTCGGCCAGGAGTTCGACCCCAATTTCCATAATGCGGTAATGCATGTGGAGGATGAAGAATACGATGAAAACATCGTGGTGGAGGAATTCCAGAAGGGTTACACATATCATGATACTGTGGTAAGACACAGTATGGTTAAAGTGGCAAATTAAGTATTTCAGGCTTTGCCTGATGAAATAGCCGCGAAAAAGCGGTAGAATGGAGGAGACTTATGAGTAAAATAATTGGTATCGACTTAGGTACAACAAATAGCTGTGTTGCAGTTATGGAAGGTGGCAAACCCACCGTTATCGCTAATGCGGAAGGTGCAAGAACAACCCCCAGTGTGGTGGCATTCACAAAAACCGGCGAGAGGCTGGTAGGCGAGCCTGCGAAACGTCAGGCAGTGACCAATGCGGACAGAACCATTGCTTCCATCAAGAGACATATGGGAAGCGATTACAAGTCAGACATTGACGGAAAGAAATATTCCCCTCAGGAAATTTCCGCTATGATTCTTCAGAAGCTGAAAGCGGATGCAGAGAACTACCTCGGTGAAAAAGTAAATGAAGCGGTTATTACTGTACCTGCTTATTTCAACGATGCTCAGCGTCAGGCTACCAAGGATGCAGGCAAGATTGCAGGCCTGGATGTAAAGCGTATTATCAATGAGCCTACGGCAGCAGCGCTTGCTTATGGACTTGATAATGAAAAAGAACAGAAAATCATGGTATATGACCTCGGCGGCGGTACATTCGATGTTTCCATCATCGAAATCGGCGACGGCGTAATCGAGGTTCTTGCTACAAACGGCGATACCCGTCTTGGCGGCGATGATTTTGACAATAAAGTGATTGACTGGATGGTCAGCGAATTCAAGAGACAGGAAGGCATTGACTTGTCCGGCGATAAGATGGCAATGCAGAGACTGAAGGAAGCGGCAGAGAAAGCGAAAAAAGAGCTTTCCAGCGCAACTACCACCAATATCAACCTTCCTTTCATCACGGCTACTGCAGACGGCCCGAAGCACTTTGATATGGATCTGACAAGAGCCAAATTTGATGAACTGACACATGATCTGGTGGAAAGAACCGCGGTTCCCGTTCAGAACGCTCTGAAGGATGCGGGAGTATCTGCATCTGAACTGGGCAAGGTACTGCTTGTAGGCGGTTCCACACGTATTCCTGCTGTACAGGATAAGGTAAAATTAATGACAGGCCATGAGCCCAGCAAGACACTGAACCCGGATGAATGTGTAGCCATCGGTGCTTCCGTTCAGGGCGGAAAGCTGGCCGGCGATGCAGGCGCAGGTGATATCCTTCTTCTGGATGTTACTCCTCTGTCCCTGTCCATTGAAACCATGGGCGGCGTTGCTACAAGGCTGATTGAAAGAAATACCACTATCCCTACCAAGAAGAGCCAGATTTTCTCCACAGCAGCTGATAACCAGACTGCAGTTGACATCAATGTTCTTCAGGGTGAAAGACAGTTTGCAAAGGACAATAAATCTCTGGGCCAGTTCAGACTGGATGGTATCCCGCCGGCAAGACGCGGTGTGCCTCAGATTGAGGTTACCTTTGATATCGATGCCAATGGTATCGTAAATGTATCCGCCAAGGATCTGGGTACAGGAAAAGAACAGCACATCACTATTACAGCAGGCTCCAATATGTCTGAGGATGATATCAGCAAGGCAGTGAAGGAAGCGGCTGAATACGAAGCACAGGATAAGAAGAGAAAAGAAGCAATTGATACCAGAAATGAAGCAGATTCCTTTGTATTCCAGACAGAAAAAGCTCTGGAAGATGTGGGAGATAAGATTCCTGAGGCTGATAAGGCAAGCGTACAGGCAGATTTAACTGCTTTGAAGACACTGCTGGATCAGACCAAGGATCAGGAAATGACAGAATCCCAGGTTGCAGATATGAAGGCGGCTCAGGAAAAACTCATGCAGAGTGCACAGACCCTGTTCTCCAAGGTTTATGAGCAGGCTCAGGCTGCAGGCGGCGCAGGCCCGGATATGGGCGGTGCGGCAGGTGCAGGTGCAGCTGATGCAGGTTCCGCACCGGAAGATGATGTAATCGACGGTGATTTCAGAGAGGTCTAAGCTTAATAATACAACGCTAGGGGGCACTGCAGTGTCCCTTAGCGTTGCGTTCAGATAATAGTGATTCTGCTCAGTTGAGGCAGAACCAAGGGAGGCAATTATGGCGGAACAAAAGAGAGATTATTATGAAGTCTTAGGCGTTGAAAAAAATGCTGATGACGCAGCGATTAAGAAGGCATACAGAGTCCTCGCCAAAAAATACCATCCTGATATGAATCCGGGAGATGCGGAGGCTGAAAAGAAATTTAAAGAAGCATCAGAGGCATATGCCATACTGAGTGATCCGGAAAAAAGGAGACAGTATGACCAGTTCGGCCATGCAGCCTTTGACGGAGGAGCCGGCGGTGGCTTTGGCGGCTTTGATTTTAACAGTGCAGACTTTGGCGATATTTTCGGTGATATCTTTGGCGATTTCTTTGGCGGCGGTTCACGCAGAAGCGGCAGAGCCAGCAATGCACCCATGAAAGGTGCAAATTTACGTACCAGTGTCCATATAACCTTTGAAGAGGCGGTGTTCGGCACCTCCAAGACCATAGAGCTGAATGTAAAGGAAGAATGTAAGACCTGTCATGGAACAGGGGCAAAGCCGGGTACACAGCCTATTACCTGTCCTAAATGCGGCGGTAAGGGCCAGGTGGTATTCACCCAGCAGTCTTTCTTCGGTACGGTGCGTAATGTCCAGACCTGTCCGGACTGTAACGGTACCGGCAAGGTAATAAAAGAAAAATGTGCGGATTGTCATGGAAGCGGTTATGTGCCCATGAAGAAACGCTTTGAAGTGGATATACCCGCAGGAATTGACAACGGCCAGTGCAAGCGTCTGGCCGGTATGGGAGAACCGGGTGTCAACGGCGGTCCCCGCGGTGATGTGCTTGTGGAAGTGATTGTAGGCCGTCATCCTATCTTCCAGCGTCAGGATTACAATATTTATTCCACGGTTCCCGTATCCTTTGCGGTAGCTGCCCTGGGCGGCGAGGTAATTATCGATACGGTGGACGGCAAGGTTATATATGACGTGAAGCCCGCAACCCAGACGGATACGAAGATCCGGCTGAAAGGAAAGGGTGTTCCCAACCTTCGCAACAAAGAAGTAAGGGGCGATCATTACGTAACCCTGGTAGTGCAGGTGCCTGATAAGCTTTCCGGTGAGGCAAAGGAATTGCTGAAGAAATTCGATGAAGCATCCGGTGACAGCCTGAATGCAGCGAAAAAGATGGGTGATAACGGAGCTCCGGAGGGTAAGGAAAAGAAGAAAAAAGGATTCTGGAAATAAAGTGCAGAACAGCAAGAGACTGAAATAAAGACCGGAAACAAAGGATACATCCCGAATTTCAGGCGGCCGGCATGGCTGCATTCCTTAAGGGGAACTGCAGACGATGCCGGCCGTCTTTTTTTGTTCGTATAAAAAGGCCATATTTTTATGAGACTTCTGATTTAATTTTAAGCTTTTCCGCTGTTATAACCATGAGTATGACAAAGAGAAGAAGGAAACAGGGGAACAGCCTGATATTTACATATTGGGCGATGAGGCCGAATAAAGGCGGCATAAAGGTGCTTCCCACGTAGGCGCAGGCCATCTGGATTCCCATAATAGCCTGGGAATATTCACGGCCGAAATTCGCGGGCGTGGCATGGAGAAGGCTGGGATAGATGGGAGCGCAGCCCAGGCCGATAAGGAAATATCCGCCGCAGATAGAAAGGGGACCGAAGGGGAGGCAGAGTACAAGGATGCCAATAAGCGCCACGGCCTGCCCCAGACGTACCATGTTTTTATCGGAAACCTTCATGGAAAGGAAACCGCTGATAAAACGGCCGAAGGTGATCCCGAAATAAAACAGAGAGGTCCATTGTGCGGCTTTTTCCGCGGGTATTCCTTTGGCGAGCACAAAATAGCTGCTTCCCCACAGCCCGGCAGAGGCTTCCAGGGCGCAATAGCCAAAGAAGCAGAGCAGGGCTGGTTTGGCCCCGGGAAGCTGCAGCACCCGGGAAAAGGAGAGAGAAGTATTCTGTGCTCCGTTTTCCTCCGAAGCCGTACCGGCCTGCTGTTTTTTCCACAGAGGAAGAGAAAGGAAAAGAAACACGGTGAGGATGATTTGAATCAGGGCAATGGTCATATAGCCGCTGTGCCAGCTTTTTCCCGTATTCAGGCACAGGGACATGATAAATGGCCCGGCGGTCGCGCCGATTCCCCAAAAGCAGTGAAGCCAGCTCATGTGGTGCGCTTTATAATGCAGTGCCACGAAGTTATTCAGGGCGGCGTCCACACTTCCCGCTCCGAGACCGTAGGGAACAGCAAGGATACAGAGAAGCCAGGCGGAATGAGACAGGGAGAAGCCAAGCAGAGCGGCGGCGGTCATGAATACACTTATGGCGGTAACCGGGCCGGTTCCCAGACGGCGTATGATCTTTTCACTGAAAAAGCTGGAAATAATGGTGCCTCCGGCAATAATCATGGAGATGATGCCGGCAAAAGAGACGGGAACCTGAAGCTCCCCGTACATAACAGGCCAGGCGGATCCCAGCAGGGAATCGGGCAGACCCAGGCTGATAAAGGATATGTAGATAATAATCAGGAGTAAAGTCATCATGGCGTGTTTCCTTTCGCTGCAGTCCAAACTTAATAAATATACTTAATAAAGATTCGTCTCTTGATTATAGAAGAGAAGGTTACTGGTGTCAAGAGCGGCCCTGTGATAAAATATAGGGAAGGCAAACCGGCCGACGCAAGGCACGAGGTACGGAGCGCGGTTGAACGGTAATCGGGGAAGGGAAAAAGGACGACAGCTCACGCCTGCCCCGTAATGAAAAAAGGAGATCCGGCGGCAAAGGCGTCGGAGAATGGAGGGTTTATATGGAATTGGTGGATAAGAACGGCCTTACGGAAGAGGAGTATCTTAAGAATTACCGGCCCGGGGATTATGAACGGCCGTCCGTGACCGTGGATATGCTGATATTCGCTGTGGATAACAGGGAGGAAAGTATAAGGCTGCTGTTGATAAAAAGGAAAAATCATCCCTTCCTGGGCTGCTGGGCGCTGCCGGGAGGATTTGTGGAAATAACGGAATCCCTGAGGGATGCGGCGGCCCGTGAACTGGAGGAGGAAACCGGCGTGAAGGGGATGTACCTGGAACAGCTCTATACCTTTGGGGAGACGGGACGGGATCCCCGCAGCCGGATTATTTCTGTGGCCTATATGGCCGTCATAGACGGAAGCGGCCTTAAGGTACAGGCCGGGGATGATGCCGCCGAGGCGGAGTGGTTCCGGGTCCGCAGGGAAACGGCGGGAGATGAGGAACGGATCTGTCTGTGGTCCGAGAACGCAGGAGTCAGCTTTTCCTACAGGGTGGCGGCTGAAGAGGACTGTGAATACAGGTGCAGACCTTTGTTTGATGTAAAGGAAGAGAGAGGGCTGGCCTTTGATCATATAGAAGCGGTGCGGATGGGATTGGATAAATACTTTTTGATGAAGCCGAAGGGGAATGGGGCAGACTTGTCTTAACTGCTGTGCCAGAGGGATGGGTATGTCCATTAAATCCGCCAAAATCCTTGTGGTCAGAGGTTCTTTATGATAAGATAATTAACTGGTATGTAGTTTGCGAGCCCCTTGCAGGGGCAGGAAAAGCCCCGGAAAACGGGGAACCGTTGTAAGGAGCGGATGATAAAATGAAGTGGAAAAAATTTAAGATCAAGACGGTGACGGAAGCGGAAGATATTATTATAAGCACCCTTTATGACATTGGCCTGGAGGGGGCTCAGATAGAGGACAAGGTGCCGCTTACAGCGGCGGAGAAGGAGCAGATGTTCGTGGATATCCTTCCGAACGGGCCGGAGGATGACGGCATCGCCTGGCTCAGTTTTTTTGTGGAGGAAACAGAGGACGGCCGGCTGCAGGTAAATGGAGAGGATACGGACGAAAAGGCGGTAATGGCGAGTGTACGGAAGGAGCTGGAAGAACTTCGTGCGTTCTGTGATATCGGCGAAGGAAGCATCGAGGTGGAGGAGACGGAGGATATTGACTGGATTAATAACTGGAAACAGTATTTTCACCAGTTTTATATTGACGATCTGCTCGTGATCCCTTCCTGGGAAACGGTAGAGGAGGAGGATCAGGGGAAAATGGTCCTTCATATCGATCCGGGAACAGCCTTCGGAACGGGAATGCATGAAACCACCCAGCTCTGTATCAGGCAGCTGAAAAAATATGTGACTCCTGATACCGTACTTCTTGATGTGGGTACGGGAAGCGGGATTCTGGGAATCCTGTCTCTGATGTTCGGCGCTCAGAGAGTGGTGGGGACGGATTTGGATATCTGCGCGGTGGAGGCGGTACGGGAAAATCTGGAATCCAACCATATCAACCCTGAAAAATTTGAGATGATGATAGGGAATATCATCACAGAAAAGGAAATTCAGGACAGGGTGGGTTATGGCTGTTATGATATTGTGGCGGCCAACATTCTGGCGGATGTGCTTGTGGCGCTTTCTCCTGTGATAGTAAACCAGATGAAGCCAGGAGGGATTTATATTACCTCAGGCATTATTGACGATAAGGAAGCTGTGGTTGTGGAAGCTGTGAAAGCGGCGGGACTGGAGGTTCTTGAGGTGGCTCATCAGGGCGAATGGGTGGGAGTGACTGCCAGGAAGCCTGTTTGATGGGAGAAACGGATAAGGGATGTATCAGTTTTTTGTGGAACCCGGACAGATTCAGGGAAAAAGAGTCACAATTACCGGGAGTGACGTAAATCATATAAAAAATGTACTGCGCATGAGGATCGGGGAAGAAATCGCTGTGAGCAACGGGATGGACGGGCTGGAGTACCGCTGCGGAATCGAAGAATTCCTGGAGGATGAAGTGGTCTGTACGCTGCGTTTTGTGAAGGAAGACGGACTGGAGCTTCCGTCCAGGATTTACCTGTTCCAGGCTCTGCCCAAGGGGGATAAAATGGAGCTGGTTATCCAAAAGGCGGTGGAGCTGGGAGCTTTCGCCGTGATACCTGTGGCGGCCAAACGATGTGTGGTAAAGCTGGATGCCAAAAAGGAAAAGAACAAGCTGGCCAGATGGCAGGGAATATCGGAGGCTGCGGCCAAACAGAGCAAGCGCCGGATCATACCGGAGGTTATGCCTGGGATGTCCATGGGGGAAGCGCTGAGGTTTGCTTCGGAAATGGATGTGAAGCTGTTTCCCTATGAGCTGGCGGAGGGAATGGGAAAAACGAAGGAGCTTATCGGGAAGATACGTCCCGGCCAGTCTGTGGCGGTCTTTATCGGGCCGGAAGGCGGCTTTGAGGACGGAGAGGTGGAAGAAGCTTCTGCCTGCGGATTTGTTCCCGTGACGCTGGGAAGGCGTATTCTGCGTACGGAAACTGCCGGATTTACGGTGCTTTCCTGGATCATGTACCAACTGGAAGGGGACGGGCCTGAGAGTTCCCAATTAGGGCAGCCAGGCATATAATATGTTAGGCGGATTCCGATAGAGGAGTCCGCGCTTCTTTACCGGCAAAAAATAAATACAGAAAGTTGGGAAAAAATATGGAATGCTATCTGGATAATTCGGCTACCACACAGTGTTTTGACAGCGTGGCGGCTATCATGACCCGGGTTATGTGTCAGGACTATGGCAATCCATCCAGTATGCACGTAAAAGGAGTGCAGGCAGAGCAGTATCTGCGCTATGCCAAAGATGTGATTGCAAGAACTCTGAAGGTAAATGAAAAGGAGATCTTTTTCACCTCGGGAGGTACGGAGTCGGATAATCTTGCCCTCATCGGATGTGCATTTGCGAACTGCCGGGCAGGAAAGCACTTGATTACCACAGCTATTGAACACCCTGCTATCCTGCAGACAATGCAGTACCTGGAGGGGCAGGGTTTTGAAGTGACTTATCTGCCGGTGGATCGCTATGGACGGATTCGGCTGGAGGATTTACAGTGTGCGATGCGGCCGGATACGATTCTGGTATCGATTATGCATACTAATAATGAGATCGGTTCTCTGCAGCCAGTTGCGGAAGCAGGGATGCTGATTAAGCGGATGAATCCCGGAACCTTATTCCATGTGGATGCGGTGCAGGGATTCGGTAAGTTCAGGATTCTGCCGAAAAAGATGGGAATTGACCTGCTGTCGGTGAGCGGTCATAAAATTCATGGGCCCAAGGGCGTCGGTTTCCTTTATATCAATGAAAAAGTGAAGATCCAGTCGATTATTTTCGGAGGAGGCCAGCAGAGAGGCATGCGCTCGGGTACGGAAAATGTACCGGGGATTGCCGGACTTGCGAAAGCCTGTGAGGAGATGTATCTCAATCTGGAAGGTGACGTAAACAGGCTGTATGCGCTGAAGGAGATGTTTATCGAAGGCGTGATGCAGCTGGACGGAGTGCAGGTGAACGGGCTGACCGGACGGGACAGCGCGCCGCATGTGATCAGTGTTTCCTTCCGCGGAGTGCGCAGCGAGGTTCTGCTGCATGCATTGGAGGAGCGGGGGATTTATGTATCCTCGGGAAGCGCATGCTCTTCCAATAAGCCGGGAACGGCGGCGTCGGCAACACTGCGTGCTATCGGGCTGGATAAAGAGCTTATGGGTTCCACTCTTCGTTTCAGCATGTCGGTGTTTACTACAGAAGAGGAAATCAGGTACACGTTGAATGCGTTGTATGAGATTGTACCCATGCTGCGCAGGTTTACCAGGAGGTAGGACCTTAAGTCCGGCCTTAAGGGCCGGACGTAAGGTTTTGGGATAATGGAAGGCCGGGAAGGAACGGCTGCGGAAACGGAGGATGAGAAATGGTTTTTAAGGCATTTTTAATTAAATATGCGGAAATCGGTGTGAAAGGGAAGAACAGGGGGATTTTTGAGGATGCTCTTGTGAGGCAGATTCGGTATGCGCTGAAGCGGTGCGAGGGGCAGTTTGCGGTTCATCGTACCAGGGGAAGGATTTATGTGGATGTGCTGTCTGAGGAGTATGATTATGATGAGACGGTGGAACATCTGAAGAAGGTGTTCGGCATTGCGGATATCTGTCCCATGGTGCAGGTGGAGGATGAAGGGTTTGATAAGCTGTGCGGTACTCTGGTGCAGTATATGGATGAGGTTTATGAGGACAAGCATCTGACCTTTAAAGTGAATGCAAGAAGAGCAAGAAAAAATTATCCGCTGGATTCCATGACGATCAATGGGGAAGTGGGAGGCGTGCTGCTGAATGCGTTTCCGGAGATGAAGGTGGATGTGCATAAGCCTGATGTGATGCTGCATATTGAAATCAGGGAGAAGATTTATATTTATTCGATTGAAATCCCTGGGCCGGGTGGAATGCCGGTTGGGACGAACGGGAAGGGGATGCTGCTGTTATCGGGTGGGATTGATTCACCGGTGGCAGGGTATATGATCGCTAAGAGAGGGGTTAAGATAGACGCGGTTTATTTTCATGCGCCGCCGTATACGAGTGAGAGGGCGAAGCAGAAGGTGGTGGATCTGGCGAAGCAGGTTGCTAAGTACAGCGGGCCGATCTATCTGCATGTTGTGAATTTTACGGATAGTCAGCTGCATATTTATGAGAAGTGCCCTCATGATGAGCTGACGATTATTATGAGGCGGTATATGATGCGGATCGCGGAGAGGATCGCGGCGGATACGGAGTGTCTGGGGCTGATTACGGGAGAGAGTATCGGGCAGGTGGCTTCTCAGACGATGCAGTCTCTGGCGGCTACGAATGAGGTTTGCACGATGCCGGTGTATCGGCCGCTGATTGGGATGGATAAGCAGGAAATTATTGATATTTCGGAGAAGATTGGGACTTATGAGACTTCTATATTGCCGTTTGAGGATTGCTGTACGATCTTTGTGGCGAAGCATCCGGTGACGAAGCCTAATGTGAATGTGATCCGGAAGCATGAGAGGTTTTTGGGTGAGGAGATCGAGGGGCTGGTGGAGACGGCTTTGGCGACGAAGGAGATGGTGATTGTGGGGGGAGAGGAGTAGGGTTTGAGGGCTCGGGCTTCGCCCATCGCTTTTGGGGGGAGAGGGTAGGCTCGGGGGGCGCTGCGCTGCCCCATCGCTTTTGGGTGGAGTGGTGTAGGGTGCGGTAGTCCGCCGGGCAGGTTTCAGACTCCCCTCCGGGAAGTCTGAAACTTTGCGGCTGTCGCCGCATGCAAAGGAAAAAATAAAAACTGCCCGGAATGCAGATAATGTGGGGCGATTATCTGTATTCCGGTCAGCTTTCATTTTTTCCTTTGCGCCCGGCTCGTAGGGGCAAAAAAAAGACAAGTCTCCCTCCTGCACAACAACGAGGGTTCTTGCCCTTTTTTCCATGATAATTTACCGGGAAGTGGTGGAAGGTAATTAAACCATGTAGGGCTTAAGTACTTCCAGAACTTCGTCAGAGTTATCCTCAGCATGGATGTTCAGATCGATCGGCTTGGATAAGTCGAGACTGAAGATGCCCATGATTGATTTTGCATCGATTACGTATCTTCCGGATACTAAATCAAAGTCATAATCAAATTTGGTAATATCATTGACAAATGACTTTACCTTATCGATGGAATTTAATGAAATCTTAACGGTTTTCATTTTGTTTTACCTCCTTATTTGTTGAACAACTATATCCGGTAGAACGGTTATGTTGTCTTATACCTTCTGCTTACATATTAAAGGGAAGGGGGGTAAAAGTCAAGCATCAAACATGACAAAAAAAGCGGGGAATAATATGAAAAGTGTAGCATTGCATAATTTGGGCTGTAAAGTTAATGCCTATGAATTAGAGGTAATCGGACAAAAGTTACAAGAAAGCGGATATATGATTGTACCATTTGATGATAAAGCAGATATATATATCGTAAATACGTGTACTGTGACTAATATTGCGGATCGGAAGAGCAGGCAGATGCTGCATCGGGCGAAGAAGCGGAACCCGGATGCGGTGGTGGTTGCTGTGGGGTGTTATGTGCAGACGGGGAAGGAAGAGGCTCTGTTGGACGGGAGTATTGACCTGGCTGTGGGGAATAACCGGAAGAAGGATCTTCTGCCGATTCTGGAGGCTTTTCTTGAGGAGCGTGAGCGGAATAGGGCTGAGGCGGGCAGGGATGCTGCTGCGGATGTGAAGACGCTTCATCATACGTCTGTGGTGGATATTTCCCGGGAGGAGGCTTATGAGGAAATGTCGCTTTCGGGGTGGAATAAGGAGGATGGGGGAGCGTCCCAGCGTACCAGGGCGTATATCAAAATCCAGGACGGCTGTAATCAGTTCTGTTCCTATTGTATCATTCCTTATGCCAGGGGGCGGGTGCGCAGCCGGAAGCAGGAGGATATCCTGAAGGAGGTCAGGGGGCTTGCCCGGGAGGGGTATAAGGAGATTGTGTTTACGGGAATTCATATCAGTTCCTATGGTATGGATTTTATTGATAAGTCGGATGGCGATTATCTGGAAAATGGAAAGGATTTGCGCGGGACGGCTATGGAGAGGGCTTATCTGCTGAATCTGGTGCGTGAAATCGCTGAGGTGGATGGGATTGAGAGGATCCGGCTGGGGTCGCTGGAGCCCAGGATTATTACGGAGAAATTTGTGAATGGCCTGGCGGCGGTTCCCAAGGTATGTCCTCATTTTCATCTTTCCCTGCAGAGCGGCTGTGATGAAACTTTAAAAAGAATGAATAGACATTATACCACCGAGGAATACTATGACAAGGTGAAGCTTCTGCGTCAGGTATTTGGGAATCCGGCAATTACGACGGATGTAATTACGGGCTTTCCGGGAGAAACGGAAGAGGAATTTGCCGTTACCAGGCGTTTCCTGGAAAAAGTGGATTTTTTTGAAATGCATGTTTTCAAATATTCCAGGCGTCAGGGCACTGTGGCTGCCTCCATGGAGAATCAGGTGCCGGAGACGGTGAAGGCTGTGAGGAGCGGGGAGCTGCTGGAGCTGGAAAAGAGACAGTCCGCTGCCTACCGGAAAGGCTACATAGGGAAAGAAATTACGATTTTAACGGAAGAAGCCAGGGAAATCAACGGGGAAAGGTACCGTATCGGTCATACGGATACGTATGTGAAGGCAGCCGTGCCGGATGAGAAGGCAGAGGGAAATATGCTGGTGGCAGGGAAGGCTGTGAAGCTTCTGACAGAGGAAATTCTCCTGCTGGAGAGCTGAGCGAATACGTAAGCTGTGGCGTCACGGACAGGGGCGTACATGAAATACATTGAAATTTTTTGCAAAGTAGAGTAAGATAATATAGAACAGGTATTTTTGACAGTTTGACGGAATGGAGTTTAAGATGCAGGACCAGGATTTTGGCAGCACACAGTATTTTAAAGTGGAAAAAGAACCGGAGAATGGCGTGAAGGTCATTCTGGCTGCGGTTTATGAAGCGCTTACAGAGAAGGGCTATAACCCGGTTGATCAGATAGTTGGATATATTATGTCCGGAGATCCCACCTATATCACCAGCCATAAAAATGCCCGCGGCATGATCATGCGGGCGGAGCGGGATGAACTGGTGGAGGAGATGCTCAAGGAATATATAAAGAATAATAACTGGGACAGGCAGTAAACCGGGGTGCCGGACGCTTAGAGTGTCCGGTGCCGCGGTATTATGTACCGTGTCGGAAAAGGACGGGAAATGTATGCGTATTATGGGACTGGATTTTGGGTCAAAGACGGTGGGTGTTGCCATCAGTGACCCTTTATTGATTACTGCTCAGGGAATAGAAATTGTCCGCAGAAAAGAAGAAAATAAACTTCGCCAGACGCTGGCCAGGATAGAAGAACTGATTACGGAGTATGAAGTAAAGGAAATTGTGCTGGGCTATCCCAAGCATATGAATGATTCCGAGGGGGATCGCGTGGCGCTCACCAAGGAATTTGCGGAGAAGCTGATGCGCCGTACCGCCCTCCCAATCACGTTCTGGGATGAGCGGCTGACCACTGTGGCTGCCGACCGTACCATGATAGAGGCGGGAATCCGCAGGGAAAACAGGAAAGAGCATGTGGATCGAATCGCTGCGGTTCTTATTCTGCAGGGATATCTGGATTACAGAAGGAACAGAGAGGACGGCGTGCTGGAACAGGCCGCGTCCAAAGAGGAAAGAAGCGGGATTCCCATGGAACCTGGTTTTTAGGTTCCATAGAACCAGACTTATAGGGTTTCACAGAACCTGGTTTACAGGGTTCTGCAGGCCCCGGCTTACAGAAGCAAAAGAAAGCAGGAAAGAAATTTGGATAAAATCGAATTTAGCCTGGAAAATGGCGAAAAGACTGAATTTTATGTATTAGAGCAGACAAGACTGGGCGGCTGTGATTATATTCTTGTCACCGATACGGTGGATGAGGAAGAGGGGGAAGCCCTGATTCTGAAGGATATTTCCGCTCCTGAAGATAAAGATGCCATCTATGAAATCGTGGATGACGAACGCGAACTGGATGCGGTGGCAGAAATTTTTTCCGATATGCTGGATGATATCGACCTGGAAAAATAATCCGGGTGTTTGTGCAGTCAGGAGATTTTACATCGGGGAAGCTTTCCTGCCGGCCGCAATTTTTCGGTAGGAGGTAGCATACATGACTCTTGATGAAGAAAAGATAAGAGGAATACTGAAGGAAAAGGGACTGAAGGTAACACGTCAGCGTCTTCTTGTATTAGATACGCTGGCATCCAGACCGGGATCCCATCTGACTGCGGAAGAAATATTTGATTTGGTAAAAGGAGACAGTCCCGAAATAGGGCTGGCTACTGTTTATAGAACAATACAGTTATTTATGGAATTACATCTTATAGACCGGATAAACCTGGATGATGGATTTGTGAGATATGAGATTGGCGATATGGGGACGAAAAAAAACAGCCATCACCATCATCACCTGATTTGTCTCTCCTGCGGCAGGGTCATGAGCGTGGAGGATGACCTGCTGGAGGAGCTCGAGGCGGAAATTGCCAGGACAACAGGCTTTAAGGTTACCGATCATGAGGTGAAGCTCTACGGGTACTGTAAGGAATGTGGAGGTAATTTGATTGAAAAAAACAAAACAAGTGAATAATGACGGCTCCAGGCTGAAAGTAATCCCTTTGGGAGGATTGGAGCAGATTGGACTTAACATTACTGCCTTCGAGTATGAGGACAGTATTGTTGTGGTGGACTGCGGTCTTTCTTTCCCGGATGATGACATGCTGGGAATAGATATGGTAATTCCGGATATCACCTATTTGAAGGATAATGCAGATAAAGTAAAGGGCTTTGTGATCACCCACGGACACGAAGACCATATCGGAGCGCTCCCCTATGTGCTGAAGCAGCTGAATGTCCCCGTTTATGCTACCAGACTGACTATGGGAATTATAGAAAATAAACTGAAAGAGCATAATCTTCTGAATCATACCAAAAGAAAGGTTATTAAATTCGGACAATCCATCAATCTCGGACAGTTCAGGATTGAGTTTATTAAAACAAACCACAGTATTGTGGACGCTGCCGCCCTGGCTATTTATTCGCCGGCGGGAACTGTGGTTCATACAGGAGACTTTAAGGTGGATTATACACCGGTATTTGGTGATGCGATCGATCTGCAGCGTTTTGCGGAAATCGGCAAAAAAGGGGTTCTGGCGCTGATGTGTGACAGTACCAATGCCGAACGGCACGGCTTCACTCCTTCGGAGAGAACCTTGAGCCGCATTTTCGATACGATATTCCACGAGCATCCCAACCAGAGAATCCTGATTGCAACCTTCGCCTCCAATGTGGACAGGGTGCAGCAGATCATTAATTCCGCATATAAATACAACAGGAAGGTTGTTGTGGAAGGCAGGAGCATGGTGAATATCATTGATACCGCCATGAATCTGGGCTGTCTGAATATACCGGAAAACACGCTGATTACTGTGGATCAGCTTAAAAATTACCCGGATGAGCGGACCGCCATCATCACAACGGGAAGCCAGGGAGAGAGTATGGCGGCTTTAAGCCGTATGGCAGGAAGCGCCCACAGGAAGATTTCCATCACTCCCAATGATGTTATCATTTTCTCTTCCCATCCGATTCCCGGCAATGAGAAAGCGGTGACCAAAGTCATCAATGAGCTTTCCATGAAGGGCGCGGAGGTTATTTTCCAGGATGCACATGTATCCGGACATGCCTGCCAGGAAGAAATCAAACTGATTTATACGCTGGTCCACCCTAAATATGCGATTCCTGTCCATGGGGAATTCAAACACCGTAAGGCGCAGGCGGGGCTGGCAGCTGATTTGGGAATACCCAAGGAAAATATTTTCATGATCAATTCCGGGGACGTGCTGGAGCTGGGCGGTGAAAATGCCCAGGTTACAGGAAAGGTTCCTGTAGGCACGATACTGGTGGACGGCCTTGGCGTAGGAGATGTGGGAAATGTGGTGCTCAGGGATCGCCAGCATCTCGCAGAGGACGGCATAATGATTGTTGTACTCGGACTGGATTCCGGAAGCGGACAGCTTGTGAGCGGCCCGGATTTGGTGTCCCGCGGATTTGTGTATGTAAAGGAATCCGATGCCCTGATGGATGAGGCCAGAATATTAATGACGGATGTGCTGGATAATTGTATTGGCCGCGGCTGCAGCGACTGGGGTAAGATCAAGTCTGCGGTAAAAGATTCCCTGGGCGATTTTATCTGGAAAAAAACAAAACGCCGTCCCATGATACTTCCCATTATTATGGAAGTTTAGAATTGGAAAGGTCGTGTAAATGATGGAAGTACAAGAGGCTCTGGAACAGCTGGCCCAGGCTGTAAAGGAATCTGAGGTTTACCGGGAATACCGCAGACAGAGCGAGCGGGTCGACAACGCCGGTGATATGAGAGAAAAGATAGACGAATACCGGGTTCGTAACTTTGAATTGCAGAATTCTGTCCAAACAGAAGATTTACTTGACAAGCTGGATGATTTTGAGAGAGAATATGAGAAATTCAGGGAAGACCCGTTAGTGGAAGAGTTCCTTGATGCCGAACTCGCTTTTTGCCGTATGATGCAGGAGATTGACGTGAAGCTGGCAGAAGCAATGGATTTTGAGTAGGAAGGAAAGGAAACGGCAATGAAGAAAAAAGAGGCAGCAGGGGTTGCTGTATATTCCGTGGTAAAAATTGTTGTAATTATCCTCGTGATAATGGTTGTTTACCGTCTTGGAAGCATGGCTTATTCCTATGGCGAGAGAATCTTCGGAGAGCCTCCCATGGAGAGCGCTCCAGGAACCGATATCGTGATAACGGTGGGAAGCGAGGACAGTGTGAGGGATATTGCTGATAATCTGAAAGCGGCGGGCCTGATCCGCGATGCCGGGCTTTTCGTCCTGCAGGAAAGGCTGGCAGGCTATAAGGAAGGCGTTAAAGCAGGAACCTACACGCTCAATACATCAATGACTCCGGAGGAACTGATACAGACCATGGCTGCTTCTTCTGATGAAGGAGACGCAGATGAGGATAACGGATGAGCGTCTGACGGCCTTCATCAATTCCCTGGATACAGGGAATCCGGCATATCTTAATGAACTGGAAAAGGAAGCAAGGGAAACCAATGTGCCGATTATCCGCACAGAAACCCAGAGCCTGCTGAGAACGCTGATAGTGGTTAACAGGCCGGAACGGATTCTGGAGGTGGGAACGGCAGTTGGTTTTTCTGCCCTTTGTATGAGTGAGTATGCGCCGGAGGGCTGTCAGATCACTACCATAGAAAAATATGAAAAAAGGATTTCCGTGGCGCTGGAGAATTTCAGGAGATTCGGGAAAAACGGATGTATTCAGCTGCTTGCCGAAGATGCGGCTGTGGCGCTGAAGAAATTGAAGGGCAGCTATGATTTTATTTTCATGGATGCGGCTAAAGGGCAGTATATGAATTTCCTGCCGGATGTCCTGCGTCTTCTTCGGACGGGAGGGCTGATGGTGTCGGATAACGTTCTGCAGGACGGGGATATCCTGGAATCCCGGTATGCGGTGACCAGAAGGGACAGAACCATACATGCGCGGATGCGGGAATATCTTTACGAGCTGAAGCACAATCCTCTTCTGGTGACCTCCGTGCTGCCGGTAGGGGACGGAGTGGCCGTCAGCGTGAAGGTCTCTCCGGATGAGGTTGGCGCAGGAAAGCGGCCGGATCAGGAAGAAAACGGAAAGTAGGTCAGAAATGAAGGATAGTAACAGAAAACCGGAACTGCTGATTCCGGCAAGCAATCTGGAAGTGCTGAAAACCGCGGTGGTTTTTGGCGCTGATGCGGTATATATCGGAGGAGAGGCTTTCGGGCTCCGGGCGAAGGCGAAAAATTTTTCCAAGGAGGATATGGCCGAGGGAATCAGATTTGCCCACAGCCATGGGAAAAAGGTCTATGTGACGGCGAACATACTGGCCCATAACCGGGATTTGGACGGAGCCAGGGCATATTTCAGGGAATTGAAGGAAATTGGCCCGGATGCGCTGATAATATCGGATCCGGGCATGTTTACGCTTGCCAGACAGGAATGGCCGGAGGTGGAAATCCATATTTCAACCCAGGCCAATAATACGAATTATATGACCTACCGTTTCTGGTGGGAACAGGGAGCGAAAAGAGTGGTTTCTGCCAGAGAGCTTTCCCTTGCGGAGATCCGGGAAATCCGGGAGAATATTCCCAAAGAGATGGAAATTGAAAGCTTTGTGCATGGGGCCATGTGCATTTCTTATTCCGGAAGATGCCTTCTCAGCAATTATTTCACCGGACGGGATGCCAATCAGGGGGAATGTACCCATCCCTGCCGCTGGAAATATGCGGTCATGGAAGAGAGCCGTCCGGGAGAATATCTTCCGGTCTATGAAAATGAGAGGGGCACTTTTATTTTCAACTCCAAGGATCTGTGTATGATAGATTACATTCCGGAGCTGGTGGAGGCGGGAATTGACAGCTTTAAGATAGAAGGAAGAATGAAAACGGCTCTGTACGTAGCCGCTGTGGCCCGTACATACAGGAAGGCCATTGATGATTATTTCCTTTCCGAGGAAGGATACCGCCAAAACCGTCAGTGGTATCAGGCTGAAATTTCCAAATGCACCTACCGTCAGTTTACGACAGGCTTTTATTTTGGAAAGCCTTCGGAGGAGGCGCAGATATATGACAATAATACGTATGTGAATGAATACATTTATCTGGGCATCGTCGGGGAGCTGAGAGAAGACGGCCTGGCAAGAATAGAGCAGAGAAACAAATTCTGTGCCGGTGACTCTATTGAAATTATGAAGCCTGACGGCAGAAATATAACGGCAGAGGTGCTGCGGATCGTGGATGAAGAAGGCACGGAAGTGGAAAGCGCGCCGCATCCCAAGCAGGTTTTGTACCTGGAGCTGACGGAGCAGCCGGAGAAGTATGATATTTTAAGAGTGAAGGCTTTATAACAGTTCGGTCCCTCTCCGTCTGCTGGTCTTGCGTTTCCGGCCTGCGGTCTCCTTTCCTCCGCTGCCAGCCCCGGCCATGCAGCGGAGGAAAGGAGACCGCAGGCCGGAAACGCAAGACCAGCAGACGGAGAGGGGCCGAACTGTTATAAGGCATGAAAGGTTTTTTATTTTTTTGATGCAAGGGGAAAAAAGTTGTGGTAATATAAATTGAAAAAATCAGGCTTCCTTCCCACTCATGATATGAAGAACCCTTATGGTTACTGTGCGCACCCGCGGGTGTGGACAGTAACCACTTATGCGGAGCATGTAAAATTTTACATACAAAATTTTTTTATTTTTTACTTGCATTTTTTTGTAATTTAGGGTATCTTATAGAAAACGAAAGCGGTTTTCATATTGGCAGGTATCATGAACGAAGGTGTTCCAAAGGGGTTTTTGGGGCATTTTTTTTATGCAGAAAACTAAGGGAGGCTTCTCAGAGAGAAGCCGGCGGACTGAAAGAAGTGATTCCTGCGGGGCTGCAGACGTAAAAATTTGGAGAAAGTGCCGTACTTCGCGGCGGCGGAATGGAGGATAAAATGAGCGAAGTTCTGAATGTGGAAGCAATTTTCGGCGAAAATGTATTCAACCTGGGAACCATGAGAGAACGCCTTCCTAAGAATGTGTACAAAGAGGTGAAGAAGGTTATGGACCAGGGAGGGGAGCTTTCCCCTGCTACCGCAGATATTGTGGCTAAGGCCATGAAAGACTGGGCTGTTGAAAACGGCGCAACCCATTATACCCACTGGTTCCAGCCGCTGACCGGCATTACTGCGGAAAAGCATGATTCTTTTATAGGACACCCGGATGAAAACGGGAAGATGCTGATGGAATTTTCCGGCAAAGAGCTGATTAAGGGTGAGCCGGATGCCTCTTCTTTCCCGTCAGGCGGCCTGAGAGCTACATTTGAAGCCAGAGGCTATACCGCATGGGATATTACTTCCCCTGCATTTTTAAAGGAAGATGCCACAGGTGTGATTCTTTGTATCCCCACAGCCTTCTGTTCCTATACAGGTGAGGCGCTGGATAAGAAGACCCCCCTGCTTCGTTCCATGGAGGCCATAAGCGAGCAGGCGCTCCGTCTGGTAAGGCTTTTCGGAAATACGAGGGCTACCAAGGTTACGGCTTCTGTCGGACCGGAACAGGAATATTTTCTGGTAGACCGTCAGAAATACTTAAAGAGACAGGATTTGATTTTTACGGGACGTACCCTGTTCGGGGCACCTGCTCCTAAGGGACAGGAGCTGGAAGATCATTACTTCGGCGTTATCAGAGAGCGTATCGGTGCTTTCATGAAGGATCTGAACGTAGAACTGTGGAAGCTGGGCGTAACGGCCAAGACACAGCATAACGAAGTGGCTCCCGCGCAGCACGAGCTGGCTCCTATATATGAGACTGCAAATATCGCGGTGGATCATAACCAGATAATCATGGAAACCATGAAAAAGGTGGCGGAGCGTCACGGCTTGAGATGTCTGCTGAATGAAAAGCCCTTCGCCGGTGTAAATGGTTCCGGTAAACATAATAACTGGTCGATTACTACAGATGATGGAATGAACCTTCTGGACCCCGGTGAAACACCTAATGAAAATATCCAGTTCCTTCTGGTTCTGGCATGTATCCTGAAGGCTGTTGATATCCATGCGGACCTGCTCCGCCAGAGCGCTGCGGATGTGGGAAATGACCACAGACTGGGTGCAAACGAAGCACCTCCGGCTATTATTTCGGTATTTTTGGGCGAACAGCTGGAAGACGTGGTAAGACAGCTGATTGAAACCGGTGAAGCCAAATCCTGTCTTCTGGGCGGCAAGCTCATGACAGGTGTGTCCACACTTCCGGATCTGCCGAAGGATGCAACGGACAGAAACAGAACATCACCTTTCGCATTTACAGGAAATAAATTTGAATTCCGTATGGTAGGCTCTGCAGATTCCATCGCAAGCCCGAATACGACACTTAACGCAATTGTTGCAGAGGCCTTCTGCGAAGCTGCCGATGTTCTGGAAAAGGCGGATGACTTCGACATGGCCGTACATGATTTGATTAAAAAGTATATGAGTGAACATCACAGAATCATTTTCAATGGAAATGGTTATTCTGATGAATGGGTGGAGGAAGCGGCAAAAAGAGGGCTTCCCAATATCAAGTCCATGATTGAATCCGCCAATACCCTGACAACGGAAAAAGCAGTACAGCTGTTTGAAAAATTCCATATATTTACGAGAGCTGAGCTGGAATCCCGCGAAGAAATCATATACGAGACTTATGCAAAGAGCATCAACATAGAGGCTCTTACCATGATTGATATGGCTTCAAAGCAGATTATTCCTGCAGTAGTGAAATACAGCCAGAAACTGGCAAAAACTGTCCTGGACGTAAAGGCGGCGGGCGTTGAGCCTGTTGTACAGTCTGAACTTCTTGCAAAGGTAAACAGCAAGCTTACCGAGATGAAGGAAGCTCTGTCCGTCCTGGAAAAAGAAGAAGCGGCAGCATCGGCCATGGAGGATGTGAAGGCACAGTCATTCCGCTATAAGGATGTGGTTATTCCTGCAATGGATGCCCTGAGGGCTCCTGCTGATGAACTGGAAATGATGGTGGATAAAGCGGACTGGCCGTTCCCTACCTACGGAGATCTGATGTTTGAAGTATAGAGGTTCCCCCAACCTTGAAGGCGGTCCTGCCGGTAATCCGGCGGCCCGCCTTCAGAAAAAAGGCCGTAAAAAAAAGGGTTTTCCATCGTATTTTGCAGAAAAATAAAAAAATGGAAAATTATAAAAAAAGTACTTGCAAAAGTGGAGCGGATCATATATAATCTATTCTTGCAAGCGGCTAAAAAAGCTTGTCTAAATTTAGGGCTATCGCCAAACGGTAAGGCAACGGACTCTGACTCCGTCATTTCAAGGTTCGAATCCTTGTAGCCCTGTTCTAACAACCTCAGTGAGTTATCTTATTGAGGTTTTTTTGTGTAAAAAATTCAGTGTTTATACGGGTTTACAGAAGTGTGAAGTGAAAAAGCCACATTTAGGTTCAGTTGAGCCTTGTGGTCCCATTTCATATTCCCACGGGAATATTTGATTTAGTATTGTTATATAAAGCAAAATGAAGGTATAATATATATATGCTAAGGAATAAAGGAAGTGTGGTAAACTCGGATTAAATTATTATGAATTGGAAATTGTTGATGTGTTCTCTGGCACAGCAGACAACATTGGATAAATCGTAAAGGCGACAGGTCAACGGCCTGTAATTTGAATGGGAGGTATATCATGTTAACACAGGATATGAAGACAGATATCGTGAATGGATTACTTTCTATTTTTCGGGAAGATATCCTGCAAATTATTCTCTATGGTTCTGTTGCCAAGGAAGAAGATACTTCGGAGAGTGATATCGATATTGCTATTATATTAAAGTCAGAGCTGACGAATGAAAGAAGAAAAGAGTTTATTTCGTGGTCTGCAGATTTAGATTTAAAGTATGATAGGATTTTTTCTATTATAGACATTAACAAGAAGCGGTTGGATGAATGGGGAAAGGTGTTACCCTTTTATGTAAATATTCAGCAGGAGGGAATATCATTATGGAAGGCGGTGTAAAAGAATTAGCCGTATACCGGATGGAACGGGCCAGAGAGATGCTGGAAGCTGCAGAAAGTAATCTTGACAGTGAACAAATAAGGACTTCATTGAACAGGTCTTATTATGCTGTGTTTCATGCTATGAGGGCAGTAAATTGTTTGGAAGGATTTGATTCTTCCAAACATTCGGGAGTAATTGCTTTCTTTAATAAAACTTTTTTAAAAGAAGGAAGGGATGGATAAGGCGCTTTCCGTTATTATCAAGGATACTTCTTATTTAAGGGAAAAAGCGGACTATGATGATTTCTATATTGCGAGCAAAGCAGAAGCAGAAAACCAGTTACAGAATGCCAGATTATTTGTTAGGGAGGCAGAGAAGTTTCTGGATGGTATTGCAAAAAATTAATGGAGTGAAATTTTAAACCTCAGCAGAGAAATACGCTGAGGTTTTATTATGTCATAATATTAGAGACTATCTTTTTGCAATTGTCTGTAACTTGAACTGGGATGCGGGAAAACTTTCAGGGAAAACATTATAAAAGAACAAAAGTTGAAAGTCCCGGGAACCTGGGGTATAATAAGTTTTTAAGGCAACTTGGAGACAGGCAGGAGGAGGCATAAGAGATGTACACATTTCAAAGCAGGGTACGTTACAGCGAACTGGATCCGGAGCGAAAATTGAGCATAGCATCCATAGTGGATTATTTTCAGGACTGTTCCACCTTTCATTCGGAGCAGCTCGGGGTGGGGCTTGACTATCTGGAAGAGAGGGACATGCTATGGGTGATGTCTTACTGGCAGATTGTGATAGACAGATATCCTAAATTATGTGACAATATAACAATCGGGACCTTTCCCTATGAATTTAAAGGATTCATGGGGTATCGTAACTTTTTTATAAAGGATGAGGCCGGAGAAGATATCATCCGGGCCAATTCCATATGGAGCCTGATAAATCTGAAGACAGGAAGGCCGGTAAGGCCTCCGGAGGAAATGCTGACGGCCTATCAGCTGGAGACTAAGCTGCCCATGGATTATGAGCCGCGCAAGATCGTCCTCCCTGACGGTGGACGCAGAGAAGCCTCCCTTGTGGTGGGAAAACAGCATTTAGACAGTAATTATCATGTAAATAACGGGCAGTATATAAATATGGCGCAGGATTTTCTGCCGGAGGACTTTGCCATCGGGCAGATGCGGGCGGAATACAGAAAATCGGCCTTGCTCCATGATTGTATTGTACCGGAGGTATTTGAACAGGAAAACCTGGTAAGTGTATCTCTTTGCGATGAGGCAGGGCAGCCTTATGCGGTGGTGGAGTTCAGAAAAAAGAAGCAGTGAGGATGAATATGCATATTGAATTAGGGAAAATGCAGGAATTGATGGTGGTGAAAAAGGTGGATTTCGGAGTCTATCTTGCGCCGGAGGATAATCAGGAGGAGAAGGTGCTCCTTCCCGGGAAACAGGTGCCGGAAGGCTGTGAAACAGGTGATTTTGTGACGGTATTCATCTATCGGGATTCCAAGGACCGTCTCATAGCTACCAGGAAAGAGCCCAAACTGAGCCTGGGGGAGGTCGCCGTACTGACAGTGGCCCAGACCGGCAAATTCGGAGCCTTTCTTGACTGGGGACTGGAAAAAGATCTGTTTCTTCCTTTTAAGGAACAGACAGCCAGGGTGCAGGAGGGAGACAGCTTCCCTGTAGTGCTTTACGTGGATAAAAGCGGCCGCCTATGTGCGAGCATGAAAATATATCATTATCTGCAGACGGACAGCCCTTATAAAAAGGATGACCAGGTAAGCGGCCATTTGTATGAAATCAGCCGTCAGTTCGGAGCATTTGTGGCGGTGGATGACCGATATTCCGCCCTGATACCGCCCCGTGAGATGTTCGGAGAGCTTCGTGTGGGAGAACTGATTCAGGCCAGAGTGATAGCGGTGCATGAGGACGGCAAGCTGGATTTGAGTATAAGGGATAAGTCCTACCGTATTATTGAAACAGATGCGGTGAAGGTTATGGAGCTTATTGAGAGCTTTGACGGAGTCCTGCCTTTTAACGACAAGGCATCGCCTGAAGTCATTAAAAGGGAAACGCAGATGAGCAAGAACGAGTTTAAGAGAGCGGTAGGCCATCTGCTGAAAAACGGACGGATTGAAATTACTGAAAAATCTATCAGAAAGATACAATAGGAGCGTCAGATGAATTACAGGAAAGTTAACTGGTGTTTTCTGGGGATGATAATGCTGCATCTCGGAGTGGTAGGGCTTCTGCTGGCGCTTCGTAATGTGTACAGCATGGGGATGGTGACCAATCTTCTGGTCAGCGAACTGATATTGGCGGTGCCTGCCTTTCTTGCGGTGCTCACCTCCAGGGAGAAACCCAACCGGGTGCTGGGTTTCCATAAACTGAAGGTATCGTCGGTATTTATGATCATACTGTATACCTTTCTCATGGGCCCCCTGACAACCCTTTTGAATGCCATAAGCATGCTTTTTGTGGATAATGCGGTGGTTTCCATAAGCAGCGAGGTTCTGAACCTCCCTTTTCTGCTGACCTTTTTCCTGATGGCCGTATTCGGGCCTGTCTGTGAAGAACTTTGCTTCCGGGGAGTGGTGTACAGAGGCTATCTGAAAAGCGGAAATGTGGTGGGGGCGGTTCTTTTGTCTTCCCTGCTGTTCGGCCTGATGCATATGAATTTTAATCAGGCGCCCTATGCTTTTGCCATCGGCGTTTCCATGGCTGTGCTGGTGGAGGCTACAGGAAGCCTTTGGTCTTCCATACTGATGCATGTGGTCTTTAATGCCCAGTCGGTATTGGCCATGTATTTTTACCAGAGATTTTTCCCGAGGGTATGGCTGGAGCAGACACAGGCCGTGACGACCAGCGAGGATATGATAGCCGCTATCAGTGTTTATCTGGTGATAGCTGTAATTTCCACAGCACTGGCTGTCTGCGTGCTTGTATGGCTGTGCAGGAACCAGGGACGGGAGGAATATGTCCTTTGGCTTCTTCGGGAAAGAAAATCGGGAAAGAAGAAGGGAAAGCTGATAAGCATTCCGTTAATTATAGCCATTGTCATCTGCCTGGGATATATGATATTGAATGTCGTGTGGCAGTAGCCCGGGGCGGCGGTTCCCTCCTGCCGTGTTTCCGGGAGTCCCTCCGGCGAAGGCCGCAGCGGTGTGTTACGTGGTACGTTGCGTAAGGGGGAATTTTCTGCTATAATAGCGGAAGGGAAAATGCAGGGGGGAGGTGCAGGCGTTATTCTGCCAGGATGAAAGTATGCAGAAATATACAATATTAGGAATTACTTTATATGATTACGGAGCGCGGGAGGCGCTGCGCAATACGGATAGCTTCCTGCACAACGGGGCGCTTAATACGATTGCGTATATTTCCAGTTCCAATCTGGCGCAGGCTTCCAAGGACGAGCAGCTGAAGGACTGTCTGGAAGCCATAGACATGACGGTATGTACGGAACCGGATGTCCTGGAGGCAGCAGGTATTGCCGGAAGGAACCGGATCCGCGAAATAGATGAAAAGGTGTATCTCAGAGAGCTGTTCAGGAAATTCGGAAGGAACAGAAACAGCGTTTATCTTCTTGCGGATACGCAGGACAATCTTGAAGTACTGCAGGAAATCGTTTCCGAATACCAGGACAATCTCCTGATTAAAGGCTGCGGCGTCTATGAGGATTTTGGGAGCCAGCCCGAACGGCTGGTAAATAATCTGAATGATTTGGCTCCTGAGGTGATTATATCCAGGATGCCATGGCCTACAGATGTTCAGCTGATGCATGCCTACGGACATTTTGTGAATGCGGAGCTGTGGGTTTCCCTTCCCTTCGGGGCGGTGGGCTGGGTCAGGAACCCCTCCCTGCTGGCGCGCTTAAAGCGCAAACTCGTCTATCAGGCTTTCACTCATAATGTAAATGAATATAATAAGAAAAAGACAGGAAACTGACTCCTGTCTTTTTTGTATAGGTTGACCAGCGTCTGAAAAATGGTTTGTAAGAAAAAAAAGCTTAAAAGTGCATAAATTTTTTGAGTTTCCTATAGATCTTTTTGTGGTTTTCAATTAAAATGGAAAAAGGGTGTTACATTAGACAATTTTCCGGAGGCTTTCATGTTTGTGGAAATTGCATAGGAGAAGGAGCGGGGTAAGATTATGATATCAAATCAGGTTTTGCAGACTACGATTGACGGACTGCGCAGCATTGCACGCGTCGAATTGTGTGTAGTGGATGTGGACGGCAAAATGATTGCCACAACATCTGAAGAAATGAGCAACTGTCTGGGAGCGGCACAGGATTTTTCCAGATCCCCTGCGGACAGTCAGGAGGTACAGGGATACCAGTTCTTTAAGATACTGGATGAAACACAGCTGGAATATATCCTTGTTATCGGAGGCGCCGGCGAAGATGTTTATATGATCGGCAAGATGGTCGCGTTCCAGATACAGAGTCTTTTGGTGGCATATAAGGAAAGGTTTGATAAGGACAATTTCATTAAAAACCTTCTTCTGGACAACCTGCTTCTGGTAGATATTTACAGCCGGGCGAAAAAGCTTCATATTCCCACGGATGTGGCCAGGGTGGCCCTGATCATTGAATCGGACAACAACCGGGATAATAATGTTCTGGAAATTATGCGGGGCGGTTTTGGAAATAACAATAAAGATTTCATAACTGCGGTCGATGAAAATAATGTAATCGTAGTTAAGGAGCTCGTGGAGCCGGATGCCGGCAGGGAAATTGACCGGGCGGCCAAGATCATCGACGAATTCCTGGAAAAAGAGGGGATTACAGGTATCCGTATTGCCTACGGAACGATTGTGAAGGAAATCAAAGAGGTGAGCCGTTCCTACAAGGAAGCCAAAATGGCTCTGGATGTGGGAAAAATTTTCTTTGACGAACGGAATATTATCGCATACAATGAATTGGGTATCGGAAGACTGATTTACCAGCTTCCCATCCCTCTTTGCAAGATGTTTATCAAGGAAATCTTCGGCGGAAAGAGCCCGGATGATTTTGATGAGGAAACATTGTCTACCATCAACAAGTTCTTTGAGAACAGCCTGAATGTGTCGGAGACAAGCCGTCAGCTGTTCATTCACAGAAACACGCTTGTATACCGCCTGGATAAGCTTCAGAAGAGTACCGGCCTGGATTTACGGGTATTTGAAGATGCCATTACCTTTAAAATAGCGCTGATGGTTGTAAAATACATGAAATATATGGAAACATTTGAATACTAGGCCGTTGTTTTTCCGGCCGGATAGTGAGGTGTATAGCTTTGGGACTTTTTGGTACAAAGAAGACAAAAAGGAGAATTAAGGAGGACGGCTCCCTCATAGTTCTTGATAAAGTGAGTAAGAGCTATTCTACAGGGGCACCTGCATTAAATGGTGTTAACTTAAGAATTAAAAAAGGCGAATTTGTCTTTATCGTTGGCGACAGCGGTTCCGGAAAGTCCACTCTTATCAAACTTCTGCTCAGGGAACTGACTCCTACTTCCGGCACGATTCTGGTTAACGGACAGAATGTGGCGGATCTGAGACCGCGCCAGATCCCGAGGTACCGGAGAAATCTGGGGATCGTTTTTCAGGATTTCCGTCTGCTGAAGGACAGGAATGTCTATGAAAACGTGGCCTTTGCGCAGAGGATCATACAGGTGCCCACAAAGGAAATCAAGAGAAATGTTCCGGCTATCCTGGCGACAGTAGGGCTGGCCGGAAAATATAAGGCAAAGCCCAAGCAGCTTTCCGGCGGAGAGCAGCAGAGAGTGGCGCTGGCCAGGGCGTTGATTAACAGACCGCCTATTTTGCTGGCAGATGAACCTACCGGTAATCTGGATCCCAAGAATTCATGGGAAATCATGAAGCTTCTGGAGAAAATCAATGAAGGAGGAACCACAATCCTGGTAGTAACCCATAACCGCGAAATTGTAAATGAAATGCGTAAGCGGGTTGTTACGATGAAGAAGGGCGTCATCGTGAGCGACGAAGAAAAAGGTGGTTATATAGATGAGAATTAGTACATTTTTTTATACCCTGAAGCAGGGCATTATCAATATTTTCCGTAATAAGTGGTTTTCGCTTGCTTCTGTGGCAACGATCAGCGCCTGTCTGTTTCTGTTCGGCCTGTTTTATGCGGTGATTACCAATTTTCAGAGTATTGTGAAATCAGCAGAGGAAGGCGTATCCGTAACTATATTTTTCCAGCCCGGCACTACCGAGGAACAGATCATGGATATCGGTTCCAAAATTGAAGCGAGGGATGAGGTTTCCAAAATAGAGTACACTTCCCCGGAGCAGGCATGGGAATATTATAAAGAAAACTGGATACCGGAAGAGTTTTCAGACGGATTCCCGGATAATCCTCTGGAGAATTCCGCTAGCTACGCTATCTATATGAAGGATATTTCACAGCAGACGGCATTGGTGGACTATCTGAACAGCATTCCGGAAATCAGGACCGTTAACCAGTCGGAGCTCGCCGCATCAACGCTGACGGGCGTGAATGCGCTGGTTGCCTATGTGTCGGCAGGCATTATCCTGATTCTGCTCCTGGTTTCGGTATTCCTCATAAGCAATACCGTAACCATAGGTATTTCCGTGCGTAAAGAAGAAATCAGCATTATGAAATATATCGGGGCAACCGATTTCTTTGTAAGGGCGCCGTTTGTAATTGAAGGTATCCTTATCGGTGTTTTCGGCTCTGCCCTTCCTTTGGGAACCATTTATGTATTGTACAATAAGGTAGTGGAATACATCGGGACCAAGTTTTCCGTATTGTCGGGACTGCTGAATTTCCTGCCGGTTAATACGGTATTTTCCACGCTGGCCCCTGTGGTAGTCGCTATTGGCGTAGGAATCGGTTTCCTGGGCAGTTTTATTACTGTCCGCAAGCATCTGCGTGTCTGACACGTCAGGTAGGCCAGATGATACGGTACGGTGGTGAATTATGAAGAAGAACAAAAGATGCATCAGCCTTATGCTGGGCTTCGTTCTGTTTGTTGTATGGATGTGGCCGGCAGTGAGAAGTGATGCGGCGACATCCAGTGAATTGGAACAGAGCATTAAGGAGAAGGAATCTGCCATATCTCAGGCGCAGGAAGAGAAAAAACAGCTGCAGTCCACCATGTCCAATATACAGACTATGGTAGACAGCCTGGAAAGCTCTAAAAATGATCTGGAGGCATATGTGAAGCAGCTGGATGGGAACCTGGCTGAAATACAGTCCAAGATCGATGAGCTTAAAAAGATGATATCGGACAAGGAAGAAGAAATCGAAGAAACACAGCAAATGCTGGACGAAGCTGTGGAGCGGGAAAAAGAACAGTATGCCGCGATGAAGGTCCGTATACAGTATGCCTATGAAAAAGGAAACAGCAATTCCCTGGAAATGCTTTTATCTGCAAAAAGCTTCGGGGAACTTTTGAATAATGCCAATTATATGGAAGAAATGAATGCTTATGATCAAAGGCAGCTGGAGGAATACCAGAAGAACCGTGAACTGGTGGAGACCTGCAAGACTGCATTGGAAGAAGAGCAGGAGGTTCTGCAGCAGGCCAAGGCGGAAGTGGAAAAGGAAGAAGCCGGCCTGGAAACCCTGATATCGCAGAAGGAACAGCAGATTACCGCATTTCAGGGGGATATCAGCAATAAAGAGGCGGCGCTTAAGGAATACGAAGCGGATATCGCGGCCCAGAATTCCACAATAGCTGCACTGGAGGCGGCGGCTGCGGCAGAGCGAAAGCAGCTGGAGGAATTGAATAAACCGAAGGTTACCTATGACGGAGGGATGTTTCAGCTTCCCCTCACCTCTTATAAAAGAATATCCGATGAATATGGTTACCGCATGCATCCTACTCTGGGAGTGCAGAAATTCCATAACGGCGTGGATTTTGCCGCGCCCAGCGGGACGCCTATTCTGGCGGCCTACGGCGGGACGGTAGTGGGCGCGGCCTATAACAGTTCCATGGGCAATTATGTCATGATAAATCATGGGGACGGGCTGTATACCATTTATATGCATGCGTCTGCCCTCTATGTGTCACAGGGACAGACGGTGAGCAAAGGGGAACAGATTGCGGCTGTGGGTTCTACCGGCCGGTCAACCGGGCCACATCTGCATTTCAGTGTGAGAGTGAACGGTGAATATGTAAATCCATGGAATTATTTAAAATAATTTTCAATATATTAAAACAGGACGTAAATTTTTGAATGGCCTGACAGCTGGCTGAATAAAAGGTATTTTCAGTCTCTCCGGCAGGTACGCCCGTTAAAGCGGGCAGATGGGAGCAAGGCAATGAATCACAAAAAGAGCTTCTGGGGAGGGGTTATTACAGGTGTTCTGGCGGCGGCATTGATAGTGAGCGGTGTCTTTTTAGGGCAGTCCGTATGGAATTTATATCAGTCATCCAGAACGCAGGAAACCGCGGCACAGAATGAAGAGGATGGTGTGAGCAGCAACAGTGTGGCGAATGCGCAGACCATGAATAAGCTTCAGGTGCTGGAGGATACTATCGACAGGTATTATCTGGAGAGTGTGGATGAGCAGACACTGGAAAAAGGCGTGTATGACGGCCTGGTGGAAGCCTTGGGGGATCCCTATTCCACATATTATTCCTCAGAAGAACTGAAGGAACTGCAGGATAAAACAGAAGGGATTTATTATGGAATAGGCGCCTATGTGGGAATTGACGCTGATACCAGCCTTCCCAGGCTGACGGGCATTATAGAAGGGACGCCCGCTCAGGAAAGCGGCCTGAGGGCAGGAGATCTTCTGTATAAGGTCGACGGGGAAGAGGTCCAGGGACTGGAGCTGACCCAGGTGGTAAGCAAGATTAAGGGAGAAGAAGGAACTTCGGTTCATCTGACCATTATCAGGGAAGGCGCCACGGATTACCTGGAGGTGGACGTTGTCCGCAGAAAAGTGGAGAGTCCCACCGTAAACCAGAAAATGCTGGACGGCGGCATTGGCTATATACAGATAACGGAGTTCGATACGGTTACGCTGGATCAGTTTACGGAGGCACTGGCGGTCTGCAGAGGCTCCGGAATGAAGGGACTGATTCTGGATCTTCGGGGAAATCCGGGAGGCAACCTGAATACGGTGTGCGATATTGCCCGTGAAATTCTTCCCAAAGGACTTATCGTTTATACGGAGGATAAGGACGGCAAGCGTTCGGAATATACATGTGACGGGACAAAGGAAATGAAAGAGCCGCTTGTGGTTCTTGTGGACAGCGGAAGCGCCAGCGCATCGGAAATTCTGGCGGGAGCTGTGAAGGATTATGGAATCGGTACTCTGGTAGGAACGACAACTTTCGGGAAAGGGATTGTACAGCGGATTATTTCCCTCAGTGATGGTTCCGCGGTAAAACTGACTGTAAGTAATTATTATACCCCTAACGGCAACAATATCCATAAGATCGGCATTGAACCGGATATAGAAGAAAAGTTTGACAGTGAAGCTTATTATAATGACGGCGTGGATAACCAGCTGAATAAAGCTATTGAAATCATGAATGAGAAGCTGGGATCGGAGCAGTAATGTTTACTTATTATGCGGGGCTGTGATACAATCAGAAGTGTATCACGGCTCTGCATTTTTATTTTCTTCTGAATAAAAAGGGGAGCGGGGAAATTGTACTATGCAGGAGAAGGAGGGCAGAGTGGATGAGGGAGGATTTTAAGACGACGCTCAGCAGTATTCCGTGCGGATTATGCGTATACAGATTTGAAAGAGGGAAAATTTTCCCTGTTTATCATAATTCTGTCTTTTATGAAATTATGGGTTATACGGAGGACCATATCCGTCTGGTGGAAAAGGAAACTAATTTCCTGGGAGTTCATCCGGATGAACTGGGAGAGCTGCAGATGCATATACAGGAAGCGATACGCAGTAACGGTTCCATGCAGTTCACATACAGGCTGTGGAATGATACCAGGGGAGAGTACCGCTGGATTCATCTGGAAGGTTCTGTGAAGGAAACCGAAGAGGATGTGAAGCAGTTATATGGTGTTTACAGCGATGTAACCGGACAGATCCAAACGGAAAAAGAATTGAGCCGCGCCAATGAAAAAATGCAGGATATTATTAATGCGATCCCGGGAGGGGTGGCAATTTATAAGGTGTCCGATACTTTTGATACGGTGTATTTTTCCGATGGAGTTCCTGAAATGTCCGGATACACAGTGGAAGAGTACCGGGAATTAATTAAGCGGGACGCTGCGGCGATGATTTATTGGGAAGATGTGGAGATGGTGACTGCCAGGGCGAGGGAGGTTATCCGGACGCATGAAATTGACAGTTTCGAATTCCGCTGCCGCCATAAGGATGCCAATATCGTATGGGTACGTGTTCAGGTCAAGTGGATTGGTGAAGAAGACGGGTATCCGATGCTTCACTGTGTATTTCATAACATTACCGATTTGAAGGAAACACAGCTGGAAATGAATCATCTGGTTAACTCCATACCCGGCGGAATAGCCAGCTACCGTGTGGAAGGACAGAATTTTATTCCCACTTATTTTTCCGATGGTGTTACGGCGCTTTCCGGACATACCCGGGAAGAATATGAAAAAATGACCGGGAATAATGTCCTTGATATCATTTATGAGCAGGACCGGGAACGTGTGCGGGAAGCGGCTATGAATGCGCTGCAGAGCGGAGAGGTTCTGGATGTTTCCTATCGTATGCGCCATAAGAACGGGCAGCTGATCTGGATACACCTCAACGGTCGCCGGATGGGGCCTTTGGCGGAAAATACCGGTTTTTATGCGGTTTTTACCGGCATGTCGGCGGATACGCGTCTGTTCCAAAGCATGGTAAATGAGACGGCAGATGGAATATATGTTATCGATAAAGAAAATTATGATTTGCTTTATGTGAATGAATCCAGGAATCTTTTTGCCGGGAGGAAGAATTGTGTGGGGCAGAAATGTTATTCGGCCCTGCACGGTCAGGACAGCCCCTGTAATTTCTGTACCCTGAAGGATCATGAACCGGATGGGGAAGAGCATGAGATGTCTGCCGACAGAAATGGCCGTTTTTACAGCACCCGTTTCCGGGAAACGGACTGGAATGGAATTCCGGCATACGTAAAGTATGTGAGGGATATTACGGAAACAGTCACCAACCGTAAGGAAAAAGAGCGGCTGGAACAATATTTCCAGACCGTTCTGAAAAATCTGCCGGGCGGGATTGCGGTAATGCGTTATGAAGAGCCGGGCAGGCTGATTCCTGAATTTTTATCGGACGGATTTGCGGCAATGGCAGGGATGAGCCTTGAGGAATCATGGGAGCTGTACCGGAATGATGCCATGGCGGGGGTCTATCCGGAAGATAGGGAATACGTGTATCAGCAGATGGACTCCTATGTCGCCGGGGGAGAACATCGCGAAATCGTATACAGACTGCGAAGAGGGGACGGCAGCTATATATGGGTCAAAAACAATATTACCCTGATCAAATACGAGGATGGGGAAACGCGCATTTATTCGGTTTATCAGGATATGACAAAGGAGAGGGAAGCACAGGAGCGGATTCGCCAGCAGTATAAGGATCTGCTTTTACAGCACTACCATACGCAGGATCCCAACGCATTGATCATAGGCCATTGCAATATTACCAAGAATCAGATACTGGAAATTATCGATCATACAAATTCAGATCTGCTTGAAACCTTCGGCTCGGCAAGAGAAGGATTTTTTACCGGTCTGGGCAGTCTTGTGGTTGACGAAGAGGAGCGGCAGGAATTTTACGGAATGTATCTGAATAAGCCGGCTCTTGAGGCATTCCGAAATGGGATACCTGAGAGACAGTATGAATGCTTTGTACAGATACCCCGGGAAACAAAAGGCAGATATGTACACATAAAAATGAATCTGGTGGAGGAACCGGACAGCGGGGATGTTACAGGCATCCTCACGGTAACGGATATCACAAAACAGACCATATCCGACCGTATTCTGCACAGACTTTCTTCTGCCGGATATGATTTTGTGTCAGACATTGATCTCACCTGTGACAGCTACACAGTACTGACCTGGAATGAGAATGCGGGCTGCATACCTCCCCGGCAGGGATACTATTCCCAGTGGGTGGAAAGGATGCTTGAAGACAACGTGGTTCCGAAGGATCGGGAACGGTATAAAGAGGTGATGGATCCCGGGACCTTGTTGGAGAGGCTGAAGAAATCGAGTCCCTTTACCTTCGCTTATTCCATGACGGATAACAGGGGAGATGTGAGGACCAAAAATGTAACTCTTTCCGTCGTGGAGCCAAGGCTGGGCAGAATCTGCCTTGCGAGGGCGGATATAACGGATTCCGTACGGGAACAGCAGGGACTTCTGCGTCTGATAGCATATACCTTTGAGCTTTCCGGCTTTATCAATATCGGAAGCGGAGGATTGACCCTGTATTCCAGGAATACCGTTCTGGAAAATCTGCCCCCTTATTTCAGCGAAAACTATGGGGAAGCCATTCCGCGGTTTGTGAACCGGTATATATCCGAAGATAACAGGGAGGAAGCAGCCTGTCAATTTGATTTGAAAACCATGATCAGGCGTCTGGAAGAGAAGCCCAACGGTTATGATTTCCTGGTTTCCTATCGGGATAAGAACGGTGAAAGATACAAACAGATTAATGTGATGTGGGGAGATGTGAACCACAGCACCATCTGCCTTGTGAGGGCGGATGTGACGGATGTCCTGGCTGCTGAGAGACAGACGAAAAAGGCGCTGGAGAATGCCCTGGAGCTTGCGGAGGAGGCAAACCGGGCTAAAAGTGACTTTTTATCCGCCATGAGTCATGATATCCGGACGCCGATGAATGCCATTATGGGTATGACGGCGCTGGCGGTTGCCCATATGGGCGAGCCGGAGCGGGTGGCGGACTGCCTGAATAAAATTTCGGTTTCCTCCAGACATCTGCTCAGCCTGATTAATGATATTCTGGACATGAGTAAGATAGAATCCTCTCAAATCAAGCTGAATAATATGAAGATATATCTTCCGGACCTCTTAGACCAGCTGTCGGCAATTATATCGCCTCAGGCGAGGGATGCGGGCCTGCAGCTTACTATCAGTACCGAAGGGATAACGCATAAGTATTTTTATGGGGATTCCCTGCGGAGCAATCAGATACTGATCAATATATTAAGCAATGCGGTAAAATATACGCCGGAAGGCGGAACTGTGGATTTTACGGTGGAGGAGATACCGGCCGTCAATGGGCCTGACAGGGTTCGTTACCGGTTTACGGTAAGCGATACGGGCGTGGGCATGTCGGAGGAATTTCTTTCCCGGATCTTCGAACCGTTTACGCGCAGCTCCGGAACCATGAGGGTGGAAGGCACCGGACTCGGCCTGAGCATTACCAAGGGGCTGGTCGAACTGATGGGAGGGACGATTTCCGTAAAAAGCCTGCCTCACCGGGGAAGCACCTTTTGTGTGGAGCTGGAAGGAGAATGTGCGGACGGAGAGTTGGAGAACCCCGGAGAAAGAGGCGGAGCTGAATCCCCGGATGCCGCAAACAGGAAGCTGTTTGCCGGCCGAAGGTTCCTGATCGCGGAGGATAATGCCATCAATGCAGAGATTCTCTGTGAGCTGCTGTCCATTTATGGGGCGGAAACAGCAGTCAAAACCGATGGGGCGCAGGCGCTGAAGGAATTCCGGGAGGCGGCCCCAGGAACCTATGATGCGGTTCTCATGGATATCCAGATGCCGGAAATGAACGGATATGAAGCCACCCGCCGGATACGGAGACTGGAGCGGCCGGATGCATGGGAAATCCCTGTTGTTGCCATGACTGCCAATGCCTTTGCGGAGGATGTGAGAGAGGCCATGGACGCGGGCATGACGGCTCATGTGGCAAAGCCGATTGATGTGGAGGTTCTGAGAGAAACATTAAAAAAGGTATTGATCGAAAAAAAAGAATAGAACAGCGGAAAACACAGTGCGGATTATTTTTATTTTGCCCTGTGTTTTTTATTGGTTTTCGGTATAATATAAAGATTAAGCGGGAACGATGCAGACGGGAAAAAGGCAAATCAGATTTCAGAACAAATGTTCTGGAATATGCTATACATTTCATATAGTCTATGATATAATTTTTGATGATATTGAAAATTGGACTATTGTCAGTAAACAGTTAAGGATTTTCGGGTATTTTTAAGGCTACTGCGGAGGTGAATATATAATATGGAGTTCAAATTACACTCAGAGTATCAGCCCACCGGCGATCAGCCGCAGGCTATTAAACAGCTTGTTGCCGGATTTAAGGAAGGCAACCAATTCCAGACCCTGCTGGGTGTTACAGGTTCCGGAAAGACATTTACCATGGCGAACATCATCCAGCAGATTCAGAAGCCTACCCTGATTATTGCTCATAATAAAACGCTTGCCGGACAGCTTTACGGTGAATTCAAGGAATTTTTCCCTGAGAATGCGGTGGAGTATTTCGTGAGCTATTACGATTATTATCAGCCGGAAGCCTATGTGCCGTCTTCGGATACCTATATTGCCAAGGATTCCTCCATCAATGATGAGATTGACAAACTGAGACTGTCCGCTACGGCATCTCTTGCGGAGCGCAAGGATGTTATTGTAGTGGCCAGTGTTTCCTGTATTTACGGCCTGGGCAGCCCGGATGAATATAAAGATATGATCGTATCCCTGCGGCCCGGTATGGTAAAGGAAAGGGACGAGGTTCTGCGTGAACTGATTAATATACAGTATGACAGGAATGACATGGATCTGAGCCGCGGCTGTTTCCGGGTGAGAGGGGACTGTGTGGAGATTTATCCTGCCCAGGGCGGAGACTATCTGATCCGTGTGGAATTTTTCGGAGACGAAATCGACAGGATTGCCGAGGTGGATCCCCTGACCGGGCAGCTGCATTCCATTCTGGAGCATATTGCCATTTTCCCGGCATCCCATTATGTGGTATCCCAGGGGAAGATCAATGCTGCCTGTGATAATATTGAGAGTGAGCTGGAGGAGAGGATCCGCTATTTTAAGGGGGAGGACAAGCTTCTGGAGGCCCAGAGGATTTCAGAAAGAACCAATTTTGACATTGAGATGCTGCGGGAGACCGGGTTCTGTTCCGGAATCGAAAATTACTCCAGGCATCTGAATGGCACCGCTCCGGGAGAACCGCCCATGACCCTTCTGGATTTCTTCAGGGATGATTTCCTGATTATGATCGATGAATCCCATATCACCGTTCCTCAGATAAGAGGAATGTATGCAGGGGATCGTTCCAGAAAGATGACGTTGGTGGATTATGGTTTCCGTCTGCCTTCGGCGCTGGATAACCGGCCTCTTAATTTTGAAGAGTTTGAAGCGCATATTGATCAGCTGCTTTTTGTTTCCGCCACACCTTCGGCCTATGAGGAGGCTCATGAGCTGCTGAGGGCGGAACAGATTATCCGTCCTACCGGGCTGCTGGATCCGGAGATTATGGTACGGCCTGTGGAAGGGCAGATTGATGACCTTGTGGGAGAAATCAGGAAAGAAACAGATAAACACAATAAGGTGCTGGTGACAACCCTGACCAAACGGATGGCAGAGGATCTGACCGATTATATGAGGGATGTGGGCATCCGTGTGAAATACCTGCATTCGGATATTGATACGCTGGAACGGGCGGAAATTATCCGGGATATGCGTCTGGATGTGTTTGATGTCCTTGTGGGTATCAATCTTCTGAGAGAAGGTCTGGACATACCGGAGATTTCCCTGGTCGCCATACTGGATGCGGATAAGGAAGGCTTCCTGCGTTCAGAGACCTCACTGATACAGACTATCGGCCGTGCAGCCAGAAATTCGGACGGACATGTTATTATGTACGCTGATAATATGACGGATTCCATGAAGGCCGCCATTTCCGAAACGAACAGGCGCCGGGAAATCCAGCAGAAGTATAATGAGGAGCATGGAATTACGCCTCAGACCATCAAAAAGAGCGTAAGGGATCTTATCAGTATCTCCAAGGTGATTGCCAAGGAGGAGGTACGTTTCGAAAAGGATCCGGAATCCATGGATGAGAAGGAGCTGGAGAAGCTTATCGGCGACATCCAGAAGAAGATGAAAAAGGCAGCTTCGGATCTGAACTTCGAAGCGGCGGCAGAGCTTCGTGACAAGATGGTGGAACTGAAGAAAACGCTGGCGAAAATAAAAGAGTGACAGGATGGAACAGGGCATAGGAAACAGCCGCTTTGAAAGGAGAAGTAATTACGACATGGAACAGGAAAGCATAAAGATGAAGCCCCGTGAATATATCAAAATCCGTGGGGCAAATGAGCATAACCTGAAAGGGATTGATGTGGATATTCCCAGAAATGAACTGGTGGTCCTCACGGGGCTGTCCGGCTCCGGGAAATCTTCCCTTGCCTTTGACACAATATATGCGGAGGGACAGCGCAGGTATATGGAGTCGCTGTCTTCCTACGCCAGACAGTTCCTGGGACAGATGGAAAAGCCTAATGTGGAAAAAATAGAAGGCCTGTCTCCTGCTATTTCCATCGATCAGAAATCCACAAACCGGAATCCCCGTTCCACGGTAGGTACCGTGACGGAAATCTATGATTATTTCCGGCTTCTGTATGCGCGTATCGGTATCCCCCACTGTCCGAAATGCGGGAAGGAAATAAAAAAACAGACCGTGGATCAGATGGTGGATCATATCTGCAGCCTGCCTGCAGGCACCAGGATCCAGCTTCTTGCCCCCGTGGTACGGGGGAGGAAGGGCGAGCATGTGAAGGTGCTGGAAAGAGCCAAGAGAAGCGGTTATGTGCGTGTAAGAGTGGACGGTAACCTGTATGAGCTGTCCGAAGAAATAAAGCTGGATAAAAACATCAAGCACAATATTGAAATCGTGGTAGACCGTCTGGTAGTGAAGGAAGGAATTGAACGCCGTCTTACGGATTCCATCGAAAATGTACTCGCTCTTACGGAAGGGCTGCTGGTTGTGGATGTGCTTGACGGGGAACCGGTAACCTTCAGCCAGAGTTTTTCCTGTCCTGACTGCGGTATCAGCATTGACGAAATAGAGCCGAGAAGCTTTTCTTTCAACAATCCGTTCGGCGCCTGCCCGGAGTGCTTCGGCCTGGGCTATAAAATGGAATTTGATGTGGATCTGATGCTCCCGAATAAACGTCTCAGCATTAATGAGGGCGCCATCACCGTGATGGGCTGGCAGTCCTGCAACGATAAATCCAGCTTCACCAACGCTATTCTCCAGGCATTGGCCAGAGAATATCATTTCAGCCTGGATACGCCCTTTGAAAAATATCCGGATAAGATAAAGGATATCCTGATACACGGAACCAAGGGTCATGAGGTGGAAGTATATTATCAGGGCCAGAGGGGGAAAGGCGTTTATCCGGTAGCCTTTGAAGGGCTTATCAATAATGTGGAACTCCTATACAGGGAAACCGGTTCGGATGTTATGAAGCAGGAATACGAAACCTTTATGAGCATTACCCCCTGTAACGTCTGCCAGGGTATGCGATTGAAAAAAGGTGCGCTGGCAGTCACGGTTTGTGATAAAAATATTTATGAGGTCACCTCCATGTCCATCCGTAACCTGAAAACGTATCTGGACGGAATGGAGCTGACGAAACAGCAGCAGCTCATCGGTAAGCAGGTATTGAAGGAAATCAGGGCGAGGGTAGGCTTCCTTGCGGATGTAGGGCTGGAATATCTTTCCCTGTCCAGAGCCACGGGAACCCTTTCCGGCGGGGAGGCCCAGCGTATCCGTCTGGCTACCCAGATCGGTTCCGGACTGGTAGGCGTCTGCTATATCCTGGATGAGCCCAGTATCGGACTGCATCAGAGGGATAATGACAAGCTTCTGAATACATTGAAGAACCTGCGGGACCTGGGCAATACCCTCCTTGTGGTGGAGCATGATGAGGATACCATGCTTGCCGCGGATTATATCGTGGATATCGGACCGGGAGCGGGGTCTCACGGAGGCGAGGTGGTGGCCTGCGGTACGGCTGAGGAATTAATGCAGAATCCCGAATCCATCACCGGCCAGTATCTGAGCGGCGCCCTTTCCATACCGGTACCCGATAAGCGCAGAAAACCGACGGGATGGATTAAGGTGAAAGGAGCGGAAGAAAATAACCTTCGGAATATTGATGTCAGGTTCCCTCTGGGAGTGATGACCTGTGTAACCGGTGTTTCCGGTTCGGGAAAGAGCTCACTTGTAAATGAGATCCTGTATAAGACTCTGGCCAGGGATCTGAACCGGGCGAGGACCATCCCCGGGAAAAACAAGGGCATTGAAGGCATAGAGCAGCTGGATAAGGTGATCGATATTGATCAGTCCCCTATCGGGCGTACACCCCGTTCCAATCCGGCTACTTATACCGGCGTATTTGATATGATAAGGGATCTGTTTACTTCCACGCAGGATGCCAAGGCACGGGGCTACAAAAAAGGAAGGTTCAGCTTCAATGTGAAGGGCGGCAGATGTGAAGCCTGCGGCGGTGACGGAATCATTAAAATAGAGATGCACTTCCTCCCCGATGTTTACGTCCCCTGTGAAGTCTGCGGCGGAAAACGCTACAACAGAGAAACCCTTGAGGTCAAATATAAGGGGAAGAATATATTCGACGTGCTGGATATGACTGTGGAGGAGGCTGTGACATTTTTTGAGAATGTTCCCAGTATACGCAGGAAAATTGAGACCCTTTATGATGTGGGACTCTCCTATATCAAACTGGGCCAGCCTTCCACAACGCTTTCAGGCGGTGAGGCCCAGCGTATCAAGCTGGCTACGGAGCTGAGCAAGAGAAGTACGGGCAAAACCATTTATATTCTGGATGAGCCCACCACAGGACTCCATTTTGCGGATGTTCATAAGCTGGTGGAAATCCTGCACAGACTCGCGGACGGAGGCAATACGGTCATTGTCATCGAGCATAATCTGGATGTGATCAAGACCGCGGATTATATTATTGACATGGGACCGGAAGGCGGTGACGGCGGCGGAACCGTGATCGCGGAGGGAACCCCGGAAAAGGTGGCCGGCTGCAAGGATTCCTATACAGGCTATTATGTTGGAAAAATGCTGGAGAAGGCGAAGAAAAACAAGGCCGGCAAAAAGGAATAGTCAAATATACCTATAATTGGCAGGGTGTTTGAATAAAAAAACAGAATACATCGTTTTACCGCAAGGGAGAAAGATTCGGCTGACAGCCGGATCTGTATTCCCGCCTGTAAATATGCGGTAAAGCGGTGTATTCTTTAAATTTTTATGAAAACACTTTCCATAAGGGAGGATTTAGGTTATAATAACAGACGGTATATTTTACGCTTGCGTCGGACAGGCTTTTTATTGGATTTTTCGTAATTTTACGTGATTTGTAAAATATATATGCTTGATTCATAAAGATTGGTCCATAATATAATAGAGGCAGAAGGAAGCGCAGGGGATTGGATGAGAAAGTCTTCCGCGCCGTCTTCATTTGAAATGGAGGAGAATATGCAGTATACAGATATTGGAATCGACCTGGGTACCGCCAGTATTTTAGTGTATATAAGAGGAAAAGGCGTCGTTCTGAAAGAACCCAGTGTAGTGGCATTTGACAGGGATACCAATAAAATCAAGGCTATCGGCGAGGATGCAAGGCTGATGCTGGGACGTACACCCGGGAATATTGTGGCAGTAAGGCCGCTTCGCCAGGGTGTTATTTCTGATTATACAGTTACGGAAAAGATGCTGAAGCATTTTATCCAGAAGGCCCTGGGAAGAAAAACCTTCCGTAAGCCAAGGATTGCAGTATGTGTTCCCAGCGGTGTTACCGAAGTGGAAAAGAAGGCCGTAGAGGATGCGACCTATCAGGCCGGTGCAAGGGAGGTTTCTATTATTGAAGAGCCTATCGCAGCGGCTATCGGAGCCGGTATTGACATTTCCCGGCCCTGCGGCAATATGATTGTGGATATCGGAGGCGGTACTTCCGATATAGCGGTAATTTCTCTGGGCGGTACGGTAGTCAGCGCTTCTATTAAGATTGCAGGAGATGATTTTGACGAGGCACTTGTCCGCTATATGCGTAAAAAACATAACCTGCTGATCGGTGAAAGGACCGCAGAGGATATCAAGATCAAGATCGGTTCCGCATATAAGCGTCCGGAGCCTGATTATATGGATGTGAGAGGACGTAACCTGGTAACCGGCCTCCCTAAAACGGTCAAGGTTTCTTCGGAGGAAACGGAAGAGGCTTTGAGAGAGCCTACGCTGCAGATTGTGGAAGCCATTCACAGCGTGCTTGAGAGAACTCCCCCGGAACTGGCTGCAGATATTGCGGACAGGGGAATTGTCCTTACCGGCGGCGGCAGCCTGCTTCGGGGACTGGAGGAGCTGATTTCGGATAAAACCGGCATCAATACCATGACGGCAGAGGATCCTATGACGGCTGTGGCTATCGGGACAGGTAAATACGTGGAGTTTTTAGTTGGATATAAGGATGAAATTTAAGTAAGGATCTGTCAGGTATAGAGTCAGGGCTACTCCGTCGGAGTAGCCCTTTTGATACCCGTTCATGTCCGGAGAGCAAATAACAGGAGTTAACCGGTGGAAAAAAAAGCAGGCTATGTGGATCATATAATATACAGAAATACCGGAAACGGTTATACCGTATTTGAGCTCGTCTCAGAGGGAGAGGAAATCACCTGTGTGGGAACCTTCCGTGCCCTGGATGAAGGGGAAAACCTGGAGCTGACAGGCGGATATGTGGCCCATGCGGTTTACGGAAACCAGTTTAAGGTGGAAAGCTACGAGCATGTGGCTCCGGAGGATGAAACGAGCATTGAGCGATACCTCGGTTCCGGCGCGATAAAGGGAGTGGGCCCTTCTCTTGCGGCCAGGATCGTCCGGAAATTCGGAAAGGATACCTTCCGGATTATGGAAGAAGAACCGGAACGCCTTGCCGAGATCAAGGGGATAAGTGAGAGAAAGGCGATGGAAATCGCCGTTCTGCTGGAGGAAAAGAAGGGGATGCGGGAGGCGATGATCTACCTGCAGAAATTCGGTATTTCCAATACGCTGGCCATTAAAATTTACAATACATACGGCCTGGAGGTTTATGGAATCCTGGAGGAGAATCCCTACCGTCTGGCGGAGGATATTGATGGAATAGGCTTTAAGCGGGCGGATGAGCTGGCGGCCAAAATCGGAATACATACGGATTCCGATTTCCGGATCCGCAGCGGCATACTGTATACCATGCAGCTGGCGGCCATGGACGGGCATACCTATCTGCCATATAAGGAGCTGACGGCAAAGGCGGCGGCCCTTCTGGGGCTGGATCCGGATTATGTGAGTATCCAGATTCCCAACCTGGCAATGGATAAAAAGCTGGTGATCAAACAGGACGGGAAAGAGGATCCGGTATATGCTTCTTCCTATTATTATGCGGAACTCGCCTGTGCCCGCATGCTGGAGGAATTGAATGTGAGCATGGTTTTTTCAGGACAGCTTCTCCCTTCGGAGGAGGCCAAGCTCCTTGCGGATATTGAGAAGCTGGCAAGAAACCAGGGGATAGAGCTGGAGGAGCTGCAGCAGCGGGCTGTGCTGGAAAGCGTTAAAAATGGGGTTTTTGTCCTGTCCGGCGGTCCGGGCACGGGAAAGACAACAACGATAAATACCATGATCCATTATTTTGAGGCGGAAGGGATGGATATCCTTCTGGCGGCTCCCACGGGGCGGGCGGCCAAGCGTATGACGGAGGCCACAGGTTATGAGGCGCGGACCATTCACCGTCTTCTGGAGCTTAACGGCGCCATGCTGGAAGAAGAGAACCGGTATGGAAGGAATGCCCGGTTTGAAAAGAATGAGGAAAACCCGCTGGAGGCCGATGTGGTGATTGTGGACGAGATGTCCATGGTGGACATCCATTTGTTCCAGTCTCTTTTACGGGCGGTTACACCCGGCACCCGGCTGATATTGGTGGGGGATGTGAACCAGCTTCCCTCCGTTGGCCCCGGCCAGGTGCTTCGTGACCTGATTAACAGCGGCGTTTTTTCTGTAGTGGAATTGAAAAAAATATTCCGCCAGGCGGGAGAGAGCGACATTGTTGTGAACGCTCATAAAATAAATGCCGGTCAGGAGATTCCCCTGGATAATAAAAGCAGGGATTTTTTTTTCCTGGAACGAAGCGATGTACAGGTGATCTATAAGCATATGATTCTCCTGATACAGGAAAAGATGCCCCGCTATGTACAGGCAGGGCCTCTGGATATTCAGGTGCTCACGCCAATGAGAAAAGGGAATCTGGGTGTGGAGGTGCTCAATCAGGTGCTTCAGGCGTACCTGAATCCCAAGGATGCATCCAAAAAAGAATACCAGTTCGGTTCCACTTTGTTCCGGGAAGGGGATAAGGTGATGCAGACGAAGAATAACTATCAGCTGGAATGGGATATTGTGAGCAAATACGGCATTCCCGTGGATCACGGAGTAGGGATTTTCAATGGGGATATGGGAATCCTGAAGGAGATTGACGAATATGCACAGACTGTAATGATTGAGTATGATGAGCAGAGACGGGTAAATTACGCCTTTGCCCAGCTGGAGGAGGTGGAGCTGGCCTATGCCATCACCATCCATAAATCCCAGGGAAGCGAATATCCGGCGGTTATTATGCCGCTTCTCGGCGGCCCGCGGATGCTTTTCAACAGGAATCTGCTGTATACGGGGGTGACCAGGGCCAGAAATTGTGTAACCATACTGGGAAGCCGTCAGGTGGTGCAGGATATGATCGCCAATGAAAGTGAGGCCAGGCGGTATACCAGCCTGGATGTGAGGATTAAGGAAGTCATGGCTTAAAGGAGCCATATGAAAGAAAGATGCACCAGGATACTCGCTGTTTTAACGGATCTGCTTTTCCCGAGGCGCTGTCCGGTCTGTGACAGGCCGGTTGAGCCTTCCGGGGCTTATATATGCGGGGCATGCAGAAAAAAGCTTATTTTTATTAAGGAACCCCGCTGTCTGAAATGCGGCAAGCAGCTTCGGGAAAAAGAAAAGGAATATTGTTATGACTGCGGAGGCAAAACGCATATATATGACAGGGGAATCGCTCTTTATACTTATGGAAGCATCCGGCCGGCCCTGTACAGGCTGAAGTACGGGGGAAGGCGTGAGTATGGGGAGTTCCTGGGAAGGGAGCTTGCTATGCGGCTGGGCAGGGAAATCCTTTCCTGGAGGCCTGACGGACTGGTCCCGGTGCCGCTTCATCCCGCAAGGGAGAAAAAGAGGGGATATAATCAGGCGGCCCTGCTTGCGGAAGAGATGGGGAAGTGTCTGAATATTCCGGTATTTTCAGGGCTGGTGGAAAGAAGCCGGAATACCTGTCCCCAGAAGGAATTGGACGGCGCAGCGCGCCAAATTAATTTGAAAAAAGCTTTTAAAATATCACAGAATGATGTAAAATTAAATACGATTGTAATTATTGACGATATATACACCACCGGTAGTACCATTGACGCAGTTGCAGAGGTCTGCAGGAATGCAGGCATAAAGCACGTTTATTTTGTGGCATTGGCAATTGGCAGAGGAATGTAGGATGATAAACGAAAATAAAGTGGCGGTAATGACAAGAATGGCTGCGTATGAAGCAGGCGACGGAAAGAAAAACCAGACCATCTGCAGTTATTTCAGAGGCGATTATGTTGGTTTCCAGATGCTGAAAACCTGGATTGCCGTTACGGTAGCCTTCTGTATTATGTGCGGTATCTATCTGCTTTTCCAGATGGACAGCATAATGATGGATTTTTACAGCATTGATTTGTTGGCGTTAGCCAAGAGATTTGTATTCGCATATGTGATTCTGTGCGCTGTATACCTTATTGCCGCGTTTATAATCGCCCAGAGAAGATATGGGCTTGCACTGCGTGCAACGGTTCGGTTTGGTAAAGAACTGGAAGAGCTGGACGGCGATTCCGAGGAAGAGGAATAAGGGAGTCGGGCCTGTGCATAGCAGGGCCGTTACCGGGAATTCTTAAGAGGGACATTTATGACAACATCATTACTTGAAGTGAGAGAGTATATCAGGAATTTCTATGTAAAATATGAAGAATACATTGTGCCCGTCCTGAAATTTGTGCTGGCCCTGATATCATTGCTGATGATTAACGAGCAGCTGGGGTATATGAGCCAGCTGAACAATATGGCGGCTGTGCTCGTGGTGGCTCTGGTATGCTCCTTCATGCCTAAGAACTTTATCCTTTTTGTGGGGGCAGGTTTTGTAACGCTGCATTTGTATGAGGTATCGCTGGAATGTGCGGTAATAGCGCTGCTGGTATTTCTTCTTATGTTTTTGCTGTATTTCCGGTTCTCACCGGACAGCGTGGTATTGGTAATCGTAACCCCCATGCTGTTTGTGCTGAAGATTCCCTATGCCGCTCCGCTGCTGGCAGGACTGCTTGCCAATCCCTTTGCCGCGGTGACGGTGGCCTGTGGGGTAGTGATATATTATCTCATTACCTATATGAATGTGAATGCATCCATATTGGGGGCATCCCAGGCGGAGTCTATGATCCAGCGGTTCCGTGATATTTTTGACGGGATTTTCGGCAACCGTGCGATGATGATCGTTATCGCCGCATTTGCGGTTACCGTGATTATGGTTTATCTGATCAGGAGGCTGTCTGTAGATTATGCATGGACGATTGCCGTAGTGGCAGGAGCCCTTTTGGATGTTGTGATCCTGATGGTCGGCGATCTGATGTATGACGCCAATTTCTCCATAGGCGGTGTGATTCTGGGAAGCCTGGCGGCTATCGCCATGGCCATGGTGGTGCAGTTTTTCAAATTCAATCTGGACTATTCCAGGACGGAAAAAGTACAGTTTGAGGATGATGAGTATTATTATTATGTAAAGGCGGTGCCTAAAATGACGGTGGCCACGCCTGAGAAAAAGGTAAAAAAGATTACGACGCAGCGCAATAACAGAAATGCCAGGCATACGCATTCAAAAAGCACTGCGAGGAAATAGCGGGTTTAGGTGGATATGGAACAGATTAGGAGCTTTGCGGACAAATATTTGGCACATGTACCATCTTTAAAGGTGACGGATATTGTAGAGATTATTATAATCTCTTTTCTGGTTTACCACATAATGGTATGGATTAAAAATACAAAGGCCTGGGCATTGTTTAAAGGCGTTGTATTTATCATGGTATTTATTGTGATCGCCGCGTTATTTGAAATGAATACCATTTTATGGATTGCCAAAAACGTAGTTATGTACGGTGTGGTTGCATTGGTGGTAATCCTGCAGCCGGAGCTGCGCAAGGCGCTGGAGCAATTGGGGAAAACCGAATTCCTGGCCTCCCTTCTTCCCTTTGAAATAGGAAAGGTGGAGGACGGTCTGTTCTCGGATAAAACAATCCATGAAATATCCAAAGCCTGTGCGGAGATGGGAAAGGTAAAAACCGGGGCGCTCATAGTAGTGCAGCAGAACGATCCGCTGACAGAGTATGAACGGACCGGGATTGATGTGGACGGCATTGTTACCAGCCAGCTGCTCATTAATATATTTGAACATAATACACCGCTTCACGACGGTGCTGTTATTGTACGCGGAGACAGGATTATATCAGCAACCTGTTATCTGCCGCTGTCGGATAATATGTCCCTGAGCAAGGATCTGGGAACAAGGCACAGGGCAGGCGTGGGGATTTCTGAGGTGACGGATTCCATGACTGTCATTGTTTCCGAGGAAACAGGAAAAATAAGCGTGGCCTACTCCGGCGTGCTTTACCGCAGCCTGTCCCCTGCGGATTTGGAAGATCAGCTTAAAAAAATACAGAATAAACCCGTGGAGGAGAAGGAACACAAGCTTTGGAAAGGATGGCCAAAGAATGAAAAGAAGAAATAAGTTATGGCATAATCTCGGCCTGAAAATCATGGCGGTAGTTTTTTCCATCCTTCTCTGGCTGGTGGCTGTCAACATTAATGATCCCGTGGAAAGAAAGATTTTCCGGGATGTCAAGGTGGAAACAACGAATACAAGCGTCCTCACCGATGAAAACAAGCTCTATCAGGTGCTGGACGATACGGATACGGTGACTGTTACGGTAAGGGCGAGCCGTTCTGTCCTGGAGAATCTTAATTCCAGCGATATTTCGGCAACCGCGGATTTCTCCGAATTGTCTTTTACCAATACGGTACCCATCAGACTGTCCGTGAGCCGGTATGTCGATAAGCAAATAGAGAGCATCAGCGGAAGCATAGACAGCATGAAACTGGAAGTGGAAGATAAAAAGGAAAAGCAGCTTGTCATCGAAATCGCCCAGACGGGCGAGCCGGTGGAAGGCTATATCGTAGGAAAAATAACTACCACGGATGGGAACGCCATGAAGATTACCGGTCCGGAATCTGTGGTGGACGGAGTTAAAAAGGCTGTGGTGGAAGCGAATGTCAGCGATTTGACAGACAGCATTAATATTACTGAAAAAATCAGCCTTTTGGATGAGGACGGCAAAGAGGTTACGGACAGCAGGATTTCCCGCAGTGTGAATACTGCCAAGGTTTCCATTACCATACTTGCCACGAAGGAAATACCTGTGGCCTTATCCACTACGGGAGAACCGGCAGCCGGATATGTGGCTACGGGAGAGATCAATTGTGCGCCTGCTGTGGTTACGGTTGCGGGCCGAAGCAACACACTCGCAGATGTGAGGGAAATTGTGATTCCGGCTGAGGAACTGGATCTCACAGGAGCGACGGCCGATGTGACAAAGCTGATCGATGTGCGGGGATACCTTCCCGACGGAGTCAGCCTGACCAGTACAAACGGCGAGGAATTTAACGGCAAAGTGGCTGTTACAGTGAAAATAGCGCCCCTTGTGGATATAACCCGTGCGGTGGACAGCTCCAGAGTCCAGATCCTTAATGTTCCGGAAGGGTATAATGTCTCCCTGAACCCGGATAGTTCTGTTACCATAAAAATGAGGGGGCTGCAGGAAAATCTGGATCAGGTCAGCGTTGATAACCTCACCTGTACGGTGGATATCAGTAAATGGATGGATCAGACCGGAGTGACGGAATTAAGTGAAGGAAGCGCGGAAGCGGAAGTGAATGTTTCTCTGCCTTCGGGAGTCACATTGACGGCACCGGTAAAGGCAACATTGAATATAGAAAAAATACCGGAGGATAACCCGGAGGAATAAGGTTTTCGTCCGGTATGCAGGATATTTAGTATAGAGCCGTTGGTAAGGCAGAATGAGAGGATTATATGGCTAGATTATTTGGCACGGATGGTGTGCGCGGAGTGGCAAATGAGGAACTGACCCCGCTGCTGGCTATGCAGCTTGGGCAGGCAGGGGCAACCGTATTGACTAAAGAGAACGAACACAGGCCTACTATCATGGTAGGCTGCGATACCCGTATTTCGGGGGATATGCTGGCGAATGCGCTGATGGCGGGAATCTGCAGCGTAGGGGCCAACGCGGTATATGTGGGTGTGATTCCCACACCGGCAGTGGCTTATCTGACAAAGAAATATAAGGTGGAAGCCGGAGTCGTGATTTCCGCATCCCATAATCCGGTGGAGTTCAACGGCATTAAGTTTTTTGACGGGAATGGCTATAAGCTGCCGGACAGCATGGAGGATGAAATCGAAGCGCTGATCCGCAATGGAATGCAGGGCGTTGAAATGCCTACCGGTTCCAGGGTGGGGAAGATCAAATACAGGACAGATGCCAGAGAAGAATATATCAACCATGCGATTCAGTCTGTTCCGGTGGATTTATCCGGACTGAAAATCGTGGTGGACTGTGCGGAAGGAGCTTCCTTCTATACATCGGTAGAAGCGCTGAGAGAACTGGGAGCGAATGTGGTTCCCATCCATAATATGCCGGACGGGACCAACATCAATTCCAACTGCGGTTCCACACATATGGAAGAGCTTCAGGCCAGAGTGGTTTATGAGAAAGCCAATGTGGGCCTGGCCTTTGACGGAGACGCCGACAGGCTTCTGGCGGTGGATGAAAACGGCGCCATTGTGGACGGCGATCAGATCATGGCAGTGGTCGGCAATCATATGAGGAATCAGGGAAAGCTGAAAAAAGATACGATTGTGGCTACGGTTATGAGCAATCTGGGCTTTTTCCAGATGGGGGAAAGAGAAAAACTCCATATGGAACAGACGAAGGTGGGAGATCGTTATGTGCTGGAACGCATGCGTGAAATCGGCGCCAGCCTGGGCGGCGAACAGTCAGGGCATGTGATTTTCCTGGATGAGAACACAACGGGTGACGGCCTGTTAAGTGCGCTGCACCTTTTGGAGGTTATGGTGGATACCGGAAAGCCTCTGTCTGAGCTTGCTTCCATTATGACGGTAATGCCCCAGGCCCTGGTAAATGCCAGAGTGCCTAATCATAAGAAGGATAAATATATGGAATATCCTGAAATCGCCGGGGCGATTGATGAACTGAACCGCAAGTTTGCCGGCGACGGCAGGGTGCTCATCCGGCCTTCAGGAACGGAACCGAAGGTCCGCGTTATGATAGAAGGCAGGGATCAGAAGATGATTGATGAGGAAGCCCACAAGCTGGCGGATCTCATTCAGAATATCATGCTCTGATGACGGAAATATAAAGGGAAAAAAGGTTTTTCCGGAGGGGTTTCCAGGCAAAACTCTTGAGATATGAATGGAATGATGATATACTAATTTTAGTAGGATAAAGCGGTTTTCCTACAGGGATGAAGAAACAGGAGGGAATGTTCATGGTAAGCCAGAAGGTGGTTATAAAGAATCCTACAGGGCTGCATTTAAGGCCGGCCGGCATCCTATGTAAAGAAGCGATGCAGTTTAAGTCGTTAATAACATTTACATTCAGGGACAGCACGGCAAATGCCAAAAGTGTTCTCAGTGTCCTGGGGGCATGTGTGAAATGTGGTGATGAGATCGAGCTTACCTGCGAGGGTGAAGACGAGGAAGAGGCTTTGAAAGCGCTGGTAAATGCGATAGAAAGCGGCCTCGGAGAATGATAGATAGATAAATCAGCCCAACTTGAGTTTCGGCGGGAGAAGGGCTGATTTTTTTTGCTCATGATGCCAGCAGGGGAATTACTTAAGGGACCGCCGCCGAGCGGCTCTGTTTGCAGGAGGTAGGAAATGTTGAATTATAAAAGATACCGTAAAAATCCGGTAGTCGAATATCCGGAACGGGAATGGCCGAACAAGGAAATTGAAAAAGCGCCGGTATGGTGCAGTGTGGATCTACGCGATGGAAATCAGGCGCTTATCGATCCCATGATTGTGGAAGAAAAAATTGAAATGTTCCAATATCTGATCAAGCTTGGCTTCAAGGAAATAGAAATCGGTTTTCCTGCGGCAAGCCAGATAGAATTTGATTTTCTGCGCCAGCTGGTGGATCGGAAGATGATACCGGATGATGTGAGGGTCCAGGTGCTGACACAGTGCAGGGAAGAACTGATCGATCGTACCTTCGAAGCGATTGAGGGCTGTAAGCAGGCCGTGGTACATATCTATAATTCCACTTCAACTCTGCAGAGGGATGTGGTATTTCATGCTTCCCGTGAAGAAATCATCGATATCGCGGTGAAAGGGACGCAGATGGTGAAGGATCGCGCCGCTGCATTTCCCGGAAAGATTGTTCTGGAATATTCGCCCGAAAGCTTTACCGGGACGGAACTGGATTTTGCCCTGGAGATCTGCACTGCGGTGCAGGAAACCTGGGGGCCTACCAGAGAAGATCCCATTATTATCAACCTGCCTTCCACAGTGGAAATGAATACGCCCAACGTGTATGCGGATCAGATTGAGTGGATGAACAGGCATTTTAAAAACAGGGAGACCATTATCCTCAGCATCCATCCTCATAATGACCGGGGAACCGGCGTGGCGAGCTCTGAACTGGCGCTGCTGGCAGGAGCCCAGAGAGTGGAGGGAACCCTGTTCGGAAACGGAGAACGCACCGGGAACGTGGATCTGCTCACGATTGGCTACAACATGTTTTCCCAGGGAATTGATCCCGAGCTGAACATCGAGCATATCAATGAAATTATTGAAATATATGAGAGATGCTGCAAGATGCCTATTGATGCAAGACATCCCTATGCGGGCAAGCTGGTATTCACCGCTTTTTCCGGTTCCCATCAGGATGCCATCAATAAAGGCGTGCAGGCGATGAAGGAAAGAAACAGCCAGATCTGGCAGGTTCCGTATCTGCCTATCGACCCCTCGGATATCGGAAGGGAATACGAACCCATCGTACGCATTAATTCCCAGTCCGGAAAAGGCGGCGTAGCCTTTATTATGGATACCTATTATGGTTTCAAGCTTCCTAAGGCCATGCATAAGGAATTCGCCAATGTGATTCAGAAAATATCGGAAAAGCAGGGTGAGGTATCACCGGATGAAATTATGGATTCCTTCCGCAGGGAATACCTGGATAAAAAAGAGCCCATTCATTTCCGCAAGCTGAAAATCGATGATCTTACCGGAGAAACGGCTTCCGAATTTGACACCAGAGTTACGGTGGATTACACCAGTCACGGAGAACCCGCACAATTCATTGCCGTGGGCAACGGACCTATCGATGCGGTACAGAGGGGCCTTCAGGTGGAACTCGGTCTGCGCATTAAGGTACTTGATTACGAAGAGCATGCCCTACAGAGCGGCTCCAATTCCCAGGCGGCGGCCTATATCCATCTTCTTGATGCGGAAACCGGACGTGTCACATACGGCGTGGGTGTGAGCTCCAATATCACAAGGGCGTCCGTGAGAGCCATTTTCTCAGCGATCAACAGGCTGGAATTAGGGTGACATGTGACATGCAATAACTAAAAAATGAAACAGAACAACGGATGCTGCGCTTTGTGTACCATCCGTTGTCAGACGCAAAAGCGGCAGCACCCATAAAGGTACTGCCGCCTGTTTTATCCCCGCGGGCAACGAATCAAATGTACGCGCCGCCGGTAATTTTATTCGTATCCGAAGGTATCCCCTTCTTCTACCACACAAATCATAGTCTTTCCGGTATTCAGCTCAATTTCATTTCCATCGTCATCATAGAATTTGGTGGGATCATAGTCTCCTGATTTTTTCCAGTTAACATGGATTCCCTTACCGTTTGTGAAATAATATCCATCCCTGGTGGTATCGTGATCCTGGAAGGTCAGATATCCCTTTTCATCTCTTACTTCATAATAAGCGAACTGGACCAGGACATTTTTGAAAGCCAGCTGTGTGTTGTCAAATCCGGCATCCACATGGGGTTTTCCGTATTCAAAACGATAGAACAGCCCGTCCTCTTCATTATACTCAAAATAGGTTTTGGAGATAGGATAACATTTGGCCATATCCAGTTTCTTAACAGTGATGGCATTGCTGTACTGATCCAGAGTATTGGGGCTTGATTCCGGAGCAAATTTGAAATGATCCGGATCATAATAGTTATCACGATAGGTTTTGGAAATCCCCAGCTTGTCGATGGCTTCGTTGGCACCTTCCGCGCTCAGATAGGCATTCTGGGGAGCCTTGCGGTCGGAGGAACGATAATACGCATTTCCGTAAATTCCTTTTTTACCGGTACCGCCGTAGTTGGCGCCGGTTACATTATCGGTGCTTTTCTGCTCAATGACAGGAGCGATATAATAAGGACCGCCAAAATGGAAATAAATGGCATCATATTCAAAGGCCCAGTACACAAAATAATCACGGGAGCTTCTTACGTTGCCGATACGCTTCATATCATCATTATCCCAGTCCTTGAATATAGCCATAAGACGGGTAATGTTGCCTTCTACAGGACATTCATACAGGATATCCGCTTTGGAAAGGCTGTAATGAGGAAGAGCGGAAGAATCGTTGGGAACCATGACTGCAATGGGACGCTGATCGGCGATATCCCCGCTGATCCATTCATTGGTCAGAGAGCTTCTCACCATTCCCTCTTCAGGAGGCACATCTTCAGCAACTGTCTCTGTCTCGGTTTCCGATTCGGTTTCCACAGGCAGGCTTTCTGCCGTCTCTTCTGTTGCCGGTACGGTTTCTTCTTCTGCCTTTTCTTTACCGCAGCCAAAAAGGAGCATGGCAAAAGTAAGGCCCACCAGGAGTGATACACCCAGTTTTTTCATCATAAATCCTCGCTTTCCTTCGTATTTTTCATAAGTACACAGGCAAATACCGGCGCCTTCGATACCGGCGCCGTCTTATACGGAAGTCACAGCCTCCGCGTAAATTTGAAAATAAACCCTAACTGCCATTATAGACAAAAAAGGAGGGGTTGTCACTAAAATTAAGTATTTTTTAAGGAAAAAGGGCGAAAATGGTAAATGCTTCCGCTGCCCCTGCCGTCCTCCCCATGCGGCCGCTGTCCTGCAAGGTTCCTTAAAGGGGACGCTTTCGCTCGGATAATCACGCAGCGGTACTAAGGCTGCAAAAAACGCAGCCTTAGTACCGGCGTGCTTATAACGCCCCTTACAGGAATCCTTGCAGGACAGCGGTCGCATGGGGAGGACGGCAGGGGCAGCGATGTTTTTTATCTGCACACTGAGAAAAGTGGCAGGTGGTAAAATACGTTCGGTGGTGATATAATAAGAAAAAATGTAAGCGTGTCTGCGGAAGGCTTTGGTGTAAGGGCTGTGCGCAGACAGAAAATTTGGAGGTTTCCTGAATGAAAAAAATTATTGTGACCGGATGCAACGGACAGCTGGGACGGGCTGTGAATCTTTTTTTTAAGGATAATAAGGACATCAGTTTTGTGAATACGGATGTGGGAGAGCTGGATATTACCAATATTGATAAGGTTATGGAGCTGGCCAGGGAGGTGCAGCCTTATGCCATTATCAATTGCGCGGCACATACCGGAGTGGATGCCTGTGAGACAGAGTATGACAAGGCTTTCAAAATCAACGCCATAGGACCCAGAAACCTGAGCATTGCGGCACGGGAAACCGGAGCAAAGCTGATGCATATATCCACGGATTATGTGTTTGACGGAAAAGGGACAAGGCCTTATGTGGAAACGGATGCCACCAATCCTCAGGGCGCATATGGCTTGACCAAGCTGGCAGGAGAAAACTTTGTAAAGGATTTTGCAGACAGATATTTTATTCTGCGGACGGCCTGGCTGTATGGCGACGGCAAGAATTTTGCCAAGACCATGCTCCGTCTTTCCGAAACCAATGAAAAGGTGAGAGTGGTAGGCGACCAGTTCGGATCTCCCACAAGCGCTTCCGAACTTACCAAAGCGATTAATGCGCTGCTCTTTACGGAAAATTACGGCATGTTCCATGCCACCTGCGAAGGCTCCTGCAGCTGGGCGGAGTTTGCCCGGGAGGTGTTCCGCCTTGCTGGAAAAACAACGAAGGTGGAGGCGATTACCACCGAGGAATTCGGAGCTCCGGCTCCCAGACCGGCTTATTCCATTCTGGAAAACCGGATGTTTAAGCTGACTACCGATTTTATGTTTGCCGACTGGCATGATGCGATTGCGGAGTATATGAAGACGTTATAAGTAATATAAAAACAGCCCCGACGGTTAAAAAATATTTTACCGCCAGGGCTGTTTTGTATTCCTGCACTTCAGGGATCCGGAGCTGCCGTTTTATATGTCATTGAAATACAGAACGGAGTTTCTTAATTCTTCTGTCAACGCTTTCCTTTACAATTTCATTTTTTTCCGCAATCTCAAAGCCGTGGACGGTTCTCTTCGTTTCATATAATTCCGCGGGAATCCCGCTGTCCTTCAGCGCTTTCGCAAAAGCAATGCCTTCATCCCGCAGACAGTCATATTCGGCGACTTCCACATAGGCCGGAGGCATTCCTTCCAAAGAAACTGCCTCTGCAGGAGACGCGTATCCCTTTTCGACAGGCAGGCCGTCTTTCAGATACATTTTCCACATCTTCGCATTCAGTCTGCTGTTCCACAGGGGCGTGTCGTTGTATTTTTTCATCGAGGCGGAATTCTGCCTTTCATCCATAACGGGATAAATCAGCATCTGAAAGCAGGGTACGGGGATGCCCCGATCCCTTGCCAACAGACAAACACCAGCGGAAAGCGCGCCTCCGGCGCTGTCTCCGCCGACGGCTATCTGGTTCGGGCTGATGCCGAGCTGCGCTGCATTCTCCAGCACCCAGCGATAAGCGGCGAAACAGTCTTCCAGACCGATGGGAAATGTGTTTTCAGGCAGCAGCCGATAATCCACGGAAACGACTTTGCATGGCGTATTCAATGCATAGCTGCAGGACAGCTTTTTGTGACAGGGGGCTGACTGCAAGGCAAAAGCTCCGCCGTGAAAGTATACAAGCGCGGGCAGAGGTTCCCTTTCTTCTTCCGGTTCAAAGATGGATATCCCGACAGGCACATCCTGATATCCCGGAATCTTACGCCTGGTTTCTTTCAGTCCCTCCGGTATTTTCACCATATCCTGCATCCGTTTCATAAAAAACTGGACGGCCGGAAGGAAAGCAGGATTGAGAGGCGGAGTTATCTTATACTTTAAAAAATCCGGATGAATATTGTATTGTTCCATAGATAAATTCCTTGTCATGATTTTTATAATGTTGATTCGTTTTGTCTGTATTTTTCCCCGGACCTGAACTATTATTTTCCCTTTACCTCAAGCCCCGCATGGATTAACAGCGGCATGGCGAAAATCAGGGAATAGAGATATCTGACGTCGGAGGCCACCGGAGTTGCTATACAGAGGGTCAGCACTACGGCAAAAAAGGGAATGAACAATATCCAGTTTTCCTTTTTCCCATTCAGCAGACAATTGGTAAAGAGAAAAACAGCCGCCCAGGTAAAAGCGCCTATGCTGTAAAGCAGCCCATAAAGAGGAAAAATAGTATAAAGCTTGGAAATGATTTCCACGATTTTGGCCACTCCCTGTCCATGAAGAACCGGCTGCCAGGAAAGCCCCAGTTCATTCGGGGAAATCCCCTCATTGGTCAGCATCCCCGGAGCGCCCGGGAACCAGTAGCCCTTCGTCTGATCCACAAAGGCATTCCAATAATCCAGAGGATATTTCAGGCCCAGCTGTACCCATAATTTCAGATACTCCCCTTTATGGGTTTCCAGATATTCCGGGTGGCCATACTGAATAAGCGCTTTAACCGGATCCGATAATTCCGGCTGGTAATAATCCGGGATAGAAGGATAATCCATGGTTTTTCCTATGAGGGAAATCTGATCCTCCGTGAGCGCACGCCCTTCGGCGACCACCCGTGCGATCTGCTGGGCCGGAATGGACAGGGATTCAGAAAAGGCCGGCTTTGCCACACCCAGGGAATCCATGACAGGTCCCTTTATCAGTACCGCGCATCCCAATATGACCAGCAGAGAAGGCAGGATCAGCTTCCACTGCTTCCGGAACGCATAAATCAGAAAAGGCGCCGTGGCCGCCACCACATACAGACCGTTGGAACGCATCAGGCACGCCAGTATTCCCCATAACAGAAAAGAAAGGTAAAGCAGAGGCTTCTGATAAAGCGGCCTTCCCTCCCGATAAATAGGAAGAAACCGGTAAATACATAATACAAACAGCAAAAGCACGCCCGAGAACAGAATATCCTTCCACATCGTAACCGCAAAAATCCCATTATAAGGCACAAGCGCATAAAAAAGAAGAAAACAGAAGCACAGCTTCTTCCCGGCCCGGCGCCGAATGAGCACACTGATACAGGAAACCACGATAACAGCCATGGCAATCATCTGAAATACCGTATAACAGGCAATTCCCGCATACACATTATGAAACACGGCATTTCCAAGGGAGACAAACAGACGGATCAACAGCGTATGCACAAAAGGATGATGATTGCTGTACCCCGTCAGTCCCATGGCCTGACTGTACTGACTCAGACTGTCAGGTGTCATAACACCCGGAAAATCATAAAGGAACCAGGGCAGCCAGCAGGCGATCAGCAGAAGAAACAGAAACAGCTTAGTCTGCAGAGAAAGTGCAGGCTCCGGCGAATCTGTTGATACCGGAATCGAAGAAATACGCAGGGAACGCCTTTCCAGATACAGCAAAAGAAGGCGGCACCCCCTGTAGAACAGGAAAAACAGCCCGGCCCCCGTCATAAGCAGATAAATCATTTGAAACAATCTGTTCTCCAAAGCCCCCGTAAGAGAACCATGCTCCGCAGCCAAATAAAAAAAGGCAAAAAGAATACCCAAAATAACGGAAGCCACCCTCCGGTTCCGTGAAGAATATCCCTTAACCAGCTTTTTCCCATCCGCCGACAAAGCACTTTCCGTTTCCTTCCTCTCCGCAAAAAGAAACAACTGAAAACACATCAGAAAAAGAACCAGCGATATGATATCAACAGCCGCGATTTGCCCTATATTTGCCAATGCGAAAGCCGCAAAATAACCCTCCGCAGCATTCCGTAATATCCCTTTTTTCTTATTCATACATCCTCCTTACCACTTCTTCCGATACTCCAGCGGCGTCATATTTTCCGCCTTTTTGAACACCTTAATAAAATACCCCGCATCCGCAAACCCGCACAATGCCGCAATTTCCTCAATAGAACTATCAGAAAACCGGAGAAGGGATTTCGCATGAGATAGCCTCCGCGCCGTCAGATCACTCCCAATAGTAATTCCGTATGTTTTTTTATACTCTCTGGAAAGATAATACTTACTGATATAAAAAAGAGAAGAAAGCTCCTCCAGAGAAATTTTCTCCATATAATGCTCCTCCAGATACTGCCGAACCTGAGCCGGCTTCCCCGACACAGAAGCTCCCTGAACCCCTTCCGCCCTGTTCTCCGTAAAAATCAACGTAATAATATCCGTCAGATACTTATGAGCACTTAATTCCATAAGAGAAGGCTTTGCCTGCATCAAACCGAACAGAGCGGTTAGACTATCAGTAAAAGGAGTCGTATCCGCCGGATGGAAAATAAAACTCCGATCCTGCCCCTGATAAGCCTGATAAAAATCATCCGCCCCATTCCCATTAAAATGCACCCACATCAAAGTCCACGGATGCTCCGCCGAACTTTCATGAGCATACTGATTCCGGCAGTTAATATAAACGCAATCCCCGGCCTGAATATAATGCTTCCGCCCCCTGTAAGTAAGATACCCCTCTCCCTTTTGCACCGTCAGAAAAAGATAAGAACTAATATTCTCCCTGGAACTCACATGAGGCTCCATACTAGTCAAAGTACCAATCTCCTGCACATAAAGATAATGCTTTTTCGCATAAGAAGAAGGCGTAGCAAGCACCCGATCCGACAAAGACTTAGCCATCATTATCCCTTTCCCTTACTATTTTTTATTAACACCCTTCACCCAGCATCCGTCTGTGTACCTGCCCCTGCCTCGTCCGGCCTTCCGTGTTCCCTGCCTGGGGCGTCTTTGCGGGGGCGGCCTATGTTTGACAAGGGAGTCACGAAAAAAAGGTGATATTTCTTACTGTTTCTTTTGTCCCGGCTGCTGTCCGCCCCTAGCGGCGCTGTCTGACGAACGAAAGCGACTGAAAGTCGCGAAGTGAGGAGTTTAAGCCGCGTTGACAGCAGCCGGGACAAAAGAAACAGTTAGAAATACCCCTTTTTTGAGTCCGACCGCGCCAAACATAGGCCGCCCCCGCAAAGACGCCCCAGGCAGGGAACACGGAAGGCCGGGCGGGCAGGGGCAGGTACACAGACGGATGCGTCCCACAACAGAAATTATTATATAGCAAACCATAAACAATAGCAATATATTCCTATTTGTAGGCAAGATTATAAATTGTTTTCAGCAATATTACATGGTATATTGATTTGCAGTTGCAGCAAAAAAAGCCCAAAGGGCGAAGACTGAGAGGTATTATATATGAAAAACGTGGCTTTAATTACAGGAATCAATGGTCAGGACGGTTCTTATCTGGCGGAATTTCTGCTGGAAAAAGGATATGAAGTGCATGGGCTGGTAAGGCGTCACAGCATTTCTGTCACCAGCAGGATTGACCATCTGATTCATTCCCCCTATAATAATGTTAAATTCTTTCTTCATTATGCAGATACAACAGACTCCAGCGCCCTGATGCGCATCATGGCGGAAATCAGGCCTACGGAGGTTTATAATCTGGCGGCGCAGTCCCATGTGGGGATTTCCTTTGAAGTGCCGGAATATACCGCGGATGCCACGGGAATGAGCACACTGAAGCTCCTGGAGGCTGTCCGTATCAACGGCGGGCCCTGCCGGTTTTACCAGGCGTCCACTTCAGAGCTGTTTGGAGGACAGCCTGAAAACGCTCCCCAGAGAGAAAAAACGCCTTTTTACCCCAAGAGCCCCTACGGCGTGGCGAAGCTGTATTCCTATTGGATTACGGTAAATTACAGGGAATCCTATAACATGTTCGCCTGCAACGGTATCCTTTTTAACCATGAGTCTCCCAGAAGGGGCGAAAATTTCGTTACCCGGAAGATCACGCTTGCCATTGCCGCCATTCTGGCAGGAAAGCAGGAAAAGCTTTCCCTGGGAAATATGAATGCCAAGAGGGACTGGGGCTTTGCGGGAGATTATGTGGAAGGCATGTGGCTGATGCTGCAGCAGGAGAAACCGGGTGATTATGTGCTTTCCACCAATGAAACCCATACGGTAAGGGAATTTGTGGAGGAAGCCTTCCGTGAGGTGGGTATCGAGGTCCGCTGGGAAGGACAGGGCGTGAATGAAAAGGGTTATGATTCACAGACCGGTAAGCTTCTGGTGGATGTGAACCCTGAGTTTTACCGTCCGGCGGAGGTGGAATACCTGTGGGGTGACTGTACCAAAGCGGAGAAGGAACTGAACTGGAAGAGAAAAGTGGATTTCAGGGGCCTGGTCGCCATGATGATGAATGCGGATATGCAGGAAATCATGGGGATGAGCTGCGAGGAATTCAGGAATAGAAACCGTTAAGGCGGTTTGACGAGGGAAAATTATGTTATTGGTGCTGCTTAACTGGGCGTATATAGGGATAACGGCATTTCTGGCAGGATTTGCGGTATTATCGCCTTTTGGGAGAAAAATTTCCGGAAAGGAAACAGGATATGTCTGCCGGACGGGTACGGGCGTCCTGATGGCCGGCCTTGCCTTTATCACGGTGTATGCGCAAGGTTACAGCCTTTTTTCGGGAGTGGGGCTTTGGGCAAATGTGCTTCTGCTTTTGGCCTGTGCCGTCAGTGCCGTTTTGCTGCGCAGGCAGTTTGCGGCGTTTATCCTGGGAAAATGGCGGGAAAGCAGTCCGGGGGGCCGGCTGTTTGTGGCGGCTCTTGTGCTGCTGATGGCCTATGGAACCTCCCGGGGATATATGCATGTGGATACGGGGCTGTATCATGCCCAGGCTATCCGCTGGATTGAAGAATACGGTGTGGTTCCCGGCCTGGGAAACCTTCACAGCAGATTTGCCTATAACAGTGCGGCGTTTCCTCTGTGTGCCATCTACGGCATGCGCTGGATGGCCGGCGGGTCCTGGACGGAGAGCATGCATGCCGTACAGGGCTTTCTGGCGTTGCTGGTGGGAATCCAGTGCTGCGGGCTGGGCAGGCTGGCAAAACGGAAACGGGTGCTGGTTTCGGATTTTGTCAGGGTAGGAGCGATTTATTATTTAACGGTACTGTACCGGGAAATGGTGTCGCCCGCTTCGGATTATTTTGCTATGCTGCTTCTTTTTTATATCCTGATTGCCTGGCTGGATCTGCTGGAGCGCAGGGAAGCTTCCGTGACGCCTTATGCACTGCTCAGCCTGCTTCTGGTATTTACCATAACAGTGAAGCTGTCGGCAGCGGTTATGCTGCTGCTTGTGCTGAAGCCGGCGGTTATGCTTCTGAAGGAAAAGCGTTGGAAGGAGATCGCCCTGTATATCGGGCTTGGCGTGCTGACAGCCCTCCCGTGGCTGATACGCGGAGTGCTGATATCGGGATGGCTGTTTTATCCGTTTACATTCCTGGATCTTTTTCCGGTGGATTGGAAAATTGAGAAAGGCTATGCGGATTGTGATTCCAAGGAAATCCAGGTTTTTGCCAGGCTTTTATATGACGTGAATCTCTATGACACGCCTTTTTCCGGCTGGGCGGGGAAATGGTTTTCTTCGCTGAAGGGACTGGAAAAGCTGTGGGTGGCGGCCAGCGCCGGCTGTACTGTGCTGGGAGCGGTTACCATTGGGAGAGCCGTTTGGTTTATAAAGGGCAAAAAGGATGGGGATATCGGCGGAATCGACGTTTGGGACTGGCTGCTGTATGCGGCAGTCCTGATTACAGGATATTTTTTCTGGCAGTTTTCCGCCCCTTTGGTCCGTTATGGGTATGTGTATGTGGTGATGCTGCCTGCGGCGGTGCTGGGCTACGTATATATATGGCTGACCGGAAAAAAGGAGAAAATAAGGATTTATGGATATTACGCCTTCGGAGCCGGGGCGCTTGTATTCCTTTTGATAAAGGGAGCAGGGCTTGTGCAGGGAATCGGGGAAACGGCGGGAGAGCCTTACTACATCAGGCAGCAGGGATATGGCAGCTTTGCGGCCGTCACCTATGAAGTGGACGGTATCACTATATATGTGCCGGCGGACGGCGGACAGATCGGATACGATAAATTTCCTTCATCGCCCAGAATCCAGGATATTGAGCTGAGACGAGAAGGGGATATCCGGCATGGCTTCCGTGCAAAATAACAGAGATGGAAACAGGGATGCGTAAAGGCGCGTTGCTTGCGGGAGTCAAGTGGACACGCCAGCGTGCCCGTTGGGTTCATTGCCTGTGGGAATAAAAGAGAAAAGAGGAAAACAGATGAGCAGCAGGATTGAAAAAACAGATAAGATTTATGTGGCCGGCCACCGGGGACTGGTGGGAAGTGCCATCGTGAGAAATTTAGAGGCAAAAGGGTATAAAAATATCATCGGAAGGACCCACAGGGAGCTGAATCTGACAAACCAGGCACAGGTCACCGCTTTTTTTGAAGAAGAAAAACCGGATGTGGTGGTTCTTGCGGCAGCCAAGGTGGGCGGAATCAATGCCAATAATACGGCGCCTGCGGAGTTTGCCTATGAAAATATGCAGATTCAGTGCAATGTGATTAAGTGCTGCCACGATTTCGGCGTTAAAAAGCTGCTGTTTTTAGGAAGCACCTGTATTTATCCTAAGCTGGCTCCCCAGCCTATTCCGGAGGATGCGCTGCTTACCGGGCCGCTGGAAGCTACCAATGAAGCCTATGCCATTGCCAAAATTGCCGGACTGGAAATGTGTAAATTTTTTAAGAGGCAGTATGGAGATGATTTCATCAGCTGTATGCCCACCAATCTTTATGGGCCTCATGACAATTATGATCTTCAGGGAAGCCATGTGCTGCCTGCCATGATCCGCAAATTCCATGAGGCGAAGGTGAATGGCGAGGAAAGCGTGGAACTGTGGGGGACAGGTACTCCTCTGCGGGAATTCCTGTATGTGGATGATATGGCGGATGCCTGTGTGTTCCTGCTGGAAAATTACAGTGGGGAGCAGCATGTGAATATCGGAACCGGCAAAGAGGTAACCATCCGTCAGCTGGCGGAAACCGTGCAGAAAACAGTGGGCTTTGAGGGAAAAATCGTTTGGAATACGGATATGCCCGACGGAACGCCCCGCAAACTGACGGATGTAACCAAGCTTCATGGCCTGGGCTGGACCCACAGGGTGGAACTGGAGGAAGGCGTGAAGCTGGCCTATGACTGGTTTAAGGATAATATTAAGGAAGCCAGAAAATAACCGGGAAGGCACGGAACAGTTACGCCAGATATAAAATTTTTTTCCGGGAGGAATGGTATTTATGAAAACATATGGAGTAGTAATGGCGGGCGGAGGCGGCACCAGGCTGTGGCCTCTTTCCACGAAAAAGATGCCGAAACAGTTTTTGAATCTTTCCGGGAAGGAGACGCTTGTGAATGAAGCGGTTGACAGGCTTCTGGGTGTTGCCGGCAAGGAAGATATTTTTATTGTCACAAATGCTTCCCAGACGGAAGTCATGCTTTCCCAGACAGCGGGACGTGTGCGTAAGGATCATATCCTTGCGGAACCGGCGGCACGGAACACGGCGGCCTGTATCGGTTATGCGGCTGTGACGATTGTAAAAAAATATGGGGACGGTATCATGTGCGTGGTCCCTTCGGATCCCTATATCCGGGAAGAAGCGGTATTTCAGGATACGCTCCGGGGAGCGGTAAGGGCGGCAGAGGAGACGGATGCCCTGGTGACCATCGGAATTAAACCTTCCTTCCCTTCCACAGGCTATGGCTATATCCGCAGTGTGGAGGCGGAAGGAAAGTCTTACCGCAGGGTGGAGGAATTTGTGGAAAAGCCGGATGAGGAAACGGCGAAGGCTTATCTGGAAGCGGGCTGCTATGCATGGAACAGCGGCATGTTCATCTGGAAGGCATCCACCATACTGTCCTATTATAAGAAGCTTCTGCCGGATATTTACGACTGCCTGATGCAGCTTGCCGAAAGCTTCGGAACGCCCCGGGAGGAGGAAGCTCTGTGGGAAATTTATCCCCGGATTCCTAAGATTTCCGTGGATTACGGAATTATGGAAAGGGCGGATCATGTACTCATGCTTACCGGTGATTTTGGCTGGAGCGATGTGGGCGGATGGGATGCTTTTGACGCCCTGAAGGACAGAGACCAAAACCAGAATTTAACGGTGGGAAAAACATTACTTCTTGACAGCAGGAACTGTACCGCGTATTCTGTAGACAAGCTGATTGCTGCCGTAGGCGTTTCAGATTTGATCATTGTGCAGGCCAGGGAAGCCGTGCTGGTATGCCCCCAGTCCGAGGCACAGAGGGTAAAAGAGATCGTGGAGGCGTTGTCGGAAAAAGGAGAAAATTCGTATTTATAACGCGAAATTTCTCGACTGGTTTTCATTCTATTTCCTTTTGTACCATGCTATTATTGTAGATGGACCTGGAAAAAACAGGAAAATTGCAGATGGATTACCTGAATTCATCGCTGCATGGAACGGAAAAGCTGCTTTCGCGGCGGAATGAGAGGAAATAAAATGACGGAAAATTTGACGCAGGCACAGATAGAACGCTACGTATCGGAATTCATGCTGGAGCTGGGAGTGCCGGCTCATCTGAGGGGATATTATTATCTGCGTGAGGCCATTGTGCTCACTGCTATGGATATGGAACTGGTGGGAAGCGTGACCAAGCTTCTCTATCCGAATATTGCAAAAAATAACCATACCAATATACAGCGGGTGGAAAGGGCAATACGCAACGCCATTGAGGTTTCCTGGGAGAGAGGAAATCCGGCGGTATTTGAAGAGCTGTTCGGCTACAGTGCCGCATCCGGAGCGGTGAGGCCTACCAACAGCGAATACATAGCCAGAATTGCGGACCGGATACGCATGGAGGGGTAACCGTCCGGACAGGTCCGGGTGGTTACGAATTAGGAGGTACAATTATGAGTCTGCTGAGCGTTATAGTTCCTTGTTATAACGAGGAAGAGAACGTGGACTGCTTTTATGAGGAACTGATGAAAAATACCCCTTTCTTTGAAAAAGAGGGGCTGGATGTGGAGATCCTATACGTGGACGACGGTTCTAAGGACAGGACTGTGGAAGAGGTAAAGGATCTGAAAACGAGGGACGACAGGGTTCGTCTGGTATCCTTTTCCAGAAATTTCGGAAAAGAGTCCGCTATCTTTGCGGGGCTTCAGAAGGCGAAGGGCGACTATGTGGTTATGATGGATGCTGATTTACAGGATCCGCCCTCTCTGCTTCCGGAGATGTTTTCTTATATCAAGGAGGGCTATGATTCCGTAGCGACCAGGAGAGTGACGAGAAAGGGAGAGCCTCCCATCCGTTCTTTTTTTGCAAGAATGTTTTATAAGCTGGTAAACCGGATTTCCAAAACGGAGATCGTGGACGGTGCCAGAGATTATCGTCTGATGACAAGGCTGGTGGTGGACGCTATCCTGCAGATGACGGAATATAACCGGCTTACAAAGGGAATTTTCGGCTGGGTGGGGTATTACACCAAATGGCTGGAATTTGAAAATGCGGAGATAGCCCACGGGGTGACGAAAGGGTCTTTCTGGA